>PVMK01128642.1_pt1 | contig 291249 bp, 289 predicted proteins | sample 1853481 | NCBI WGS metagenome assembly PVMK01 (sample SAMN08533507, study PRJNA380276) | Marine sediment metagenome, whole genome shotgun sequencing project.
AAAAGCGGACAGTGAATGGGGTTTTGCCTGTCAACTTTTGAGACCCTGACATCGAACCCTGCCATTACTGACGTTTCAAACAACGCCAACTTTGAAGTGCTTAACTTGCGCGGCGAACGCGGGACAGCCCATACAGGGCGCCGCCGGAGGCGACAGTTAACAGCGCCAGCGAGGATTCGAGCGGCCGACCGAGAAAGGCCCAGGCCAGTGTCCAAAGCGTAACCGCAAGATAAAACAACGGGGGTAGCGGATAGCCCGGCAGCCGAAACGGCCGGCTAAGCTCGGGCATCCGCACACGCAGAACCATGACGCAGGACACGGCCAGCGCCGACATCAAGGCCAGCGTGAACCCGGCATACTGCAGAATCTGATCGACGCGGCCCGATACGATCAGCACCGAGGTAACCGTGCCCTGAGTCAATATGGCATTGACCGGTGTCCCGGCTGAGTTGGTCTTAGCGAGCCACCGCAGCGCTGTTACGTCGCCGCCAAGCGCGAAGGCCACTCGTGGACCGGCGATCGTCATCGCTGATGCTGAGGCGAGCAACGATACGACCAGAACAACAGTAACGAGCGCGACACCCCAACTGCCAAACAAAGCGCGTGCAGCGACCAGACCCACTTCAACCTTACCTGCCAGTTGGTCGACGTTGGCGCCGTAGAGGTAAACCGCATTTAGACCCAGATACAGCACGGTGACAATGACCGTGCCGGCCACAAGGGCGCGGGGAAGATTACGTTGTGGCTCGATTATCTCGCTGGCAACGTAAGCCGCAGCGTTCCATCCCGAGTAGCAAAACATCACAAAGATCAGGGACGTGGCGAGCGCCGTAAACGTCGCCATCATACCCATGCCCTGATATGCAACTGACACGTAGGAAAAATTCGCGGTCTCTCCCCGGCCAAACGCGGCAGCCGCGAGAATAATGACGATGATCCCAATGACCTTCACCAGGGTGACGAGATTATTGAACTGAATTGATTTCTGACTGCTGCGCAATTGAATCGCGGCCAATGCCCATACTAAGCCGATCGCTATCAGGTCGTTTACTTTCAGAAGACCCATTACCAGCTTCTGGCTATCCAGCAGCGGAACGACCGCTGACAGATAAATCATGAGGCTTTTTAATGCTGCAGCGATGGGTGCGGGGAACCCGGCAGTCAGCGAGACAAACGCGCTCATGACGCCAAACGAAAGTCCGTAGGTCTCGCGGAGATAAACGTACTCGGCACCGGCGTAGGGCATGGCCGCACCAAGTTCCCCGTAACACAGCGCACCGAAGTACGCTAGGGTTCCACCTAAAGTCCAGAGAAACAGTATGAGCAGAGGATTGCCAAGATCAGCAGCCTGAAAGCCGGTCGTGGTAAAGATCCCGACACCAATGACATTCGCGACGACCAAACCGATCGCTGAACGGAAGCTAATATGACGTTGGAGTCCCAATAGTCCAATGCCAATCTCTTCAGCGTGAAGAAACCCAGCTCATTGCGCCGCTCCCGAATTCGGGTCTGTAGTGAATAGAGATTAACTGACGTGTTCTCCTAGCGCCAAACTAACGTCCGCTTTGGGTCGTTAGCGGACACTCAGAAGCCAGAAAACTACCGGATGGCCGAATTTGGGGCCTAGGATGCAGCCGTGAGTGTCCGCTTTCGGCCAGAAGCGGACACTGGCGGACCATACCTTTGTAATGGCTCATCTGCATGTCAAGTTAGAGAAGCACCGCATAGGTGGCTGGCGCTGCCGAGACGCGGCTACCAGGCGCAAAGGCCACCCGGAGCCCAAATCCCCGGATCGCGCAGGCAGCGAAAATGATTAATAGTTCACAGATTCCGTCAAATAGCTGTCGTACTTTATCTTTTGTTGTCCTAGAGGCCGCTATATATATGTTTCGTTCATTGTTCAAGAACCTCGTCGTTTTCATTTTCTGTCTGTCACTGGCCGGTCTCGGTATACCCATGTCGGCCGATGCGGGGATCATTGGAACCGATAAGTATCTGGCGCTTCAGGACCGGGCGATCCGCATCGAGCGCATAAACGACACGTTGATGCAGGATAGGGTCCGAGAACAGCTAACTTCCTTGGGCGTAGATCCGGAGCACGCGCAACAGCGCGTTGCCACCCTGTCCGACACCGATCTCATGGCGTTAGATGGGCGTCTCCAAGACCTGCCTGCTGGGGGCGTTCTGGGATTGGTGGTGGCAGCCTTCTTGGTCATCCTAATTCTTGAACTGGCGGGCGTGACCGACATGTTTCCCACCATTGGTCCAGAGAAAACCAAGTAAGCAGAAGCCAAGTAAGGGCCGCCCTCTCCCTATTCAGATTCCCGTGGGGTCAGCCGGTCGATTGTCGATGCAGCGGGCGTTGATCGCGTCGCGGGTGTCGGTAAGCGCGTCCAGCAACTCCGGATATGGGTTTGGTTGTCCCAGAGCCCGGCCAATTTCCTCCAGCGCATCGGTACAGCGACCCTGATCCAGGAGGACATGGGCCAGGTTATTCCGTACCGCTGTGTTTTCGGGTTCCCGTTCCAACGACAGCCGGTAGGTCCGCTCGGCAGTGACAAGATCGCCGGCCGAGTAATATGCATTCGCCAACCCAAACAACGCGGTGGTACTTTCCGGCCAATAATTCACGGCGGCACGATAAGCGGTAGCCGCTGCCTCTACTCTACCAACTCTCTCCAGCGCCGCCGCGGCCAACAAATAGTTCGCCTGGATCGGTATCGCCGGCAAGTGCCCGGGTCGGAGAGAAACCATTGCCCAGTTATCACTGGCAGCCCAGGTGCGGGCAAACTTTTTTGCCGAAGTCAGGCGTCGCTCGACGATGCCCGAGCGTAGGACAAGGTGGTCGGTGGCAGCGTCGTAGCCAGCCACCACTGCGTAATGCCACACTGGGGCGAAATTCAGGCCAAGGTTTTGTAGCACCAGCACGGGTCGGCCAGCCGCGACCTCTGCCATGAGAGCAGACAACTCCGGTTTGATGACGTAGGGAAGCCGACCAAGGTCGCTTGTCGCAGCGAGAATTTCAATCTGTAGGCTGCCGCGCCGGGCGGGTATATAGATTTTCGCGACGAGATCGTTGGGGGTGACGTCTACTCCGGAGTCGGTCAGCACCGTCGCGAGGGCGGCCGGGCCACATTGGTAATCTTCCTGGGGGAAGAAGGGCGTCTGAGCCAGTTCAACAGAATCAGGCAAATTTTTTTGCTGCACTGCTGGGCTGAGCAAGGGGCCTCCGCCCGCGCAACCGACGAGCGACAAGGTCATTACGATCAATGGCAGCAGGTTAAATGGAGATTCCGATTTCCTGCACGCATGGCCACAGGCGCGGTCCACCAAGCGGGTGCGCAGGTTGACGGAAGAGCTATACATACAGAATTGATTCTATCGCGGACGATGGCTCGATTATCATCCATGAGTGTCCGCTTTGGGTCGTTAGCAGACATCGCATCAAATTCACAAGTTCAAACTTAGCGCGACTTTTTTAAGTAAATTCTAGACATGATGGCAGGTCCGCTCTGGGTCGACAGCGGACGTTTGGGCAGGGTGAAAAAATCGGGCCTAATTCAGCCTGTATTCGACAAAGGATCGTCGATCCGACGTTTACCGGTGACGCCTGGAGCGTCCCGGGTCAGGCATCACCGCGAAGCTGATCGAGAATCGCTTCATTCTCGAGTGTCGACGTGTCCTGGGTGATCTGCTCGCCTTTAGCAATAGTTCTCAGTAACCGGCGCATGATTTTACCGGAGCGAGTTTTCGGTAGGTTATCAGCGAAACGAATGTCGTCGGGCTTGGCAATCGCTCCGAGTTCCTCTCCAACCCAGCTGCGCAGTTCGCCGGTCAATGCCTCGGCCTCGGTACCGGTTGGACGCTCACCTTTAAGCACGACATAGGCAAAGATCGCCTCGCCCTTAACGTCATGGGGTCGCCCAACCACTGCTGCCTCGACCACGCGCTCATGTGCGACCAGGGCCGATTCGACCTCCATCGTGCCCAGACGGTGTCCAGCAACATTCAGCACGTCGTCGATCCGGCCCATGATCCAGTAAAAACCGTCCGCGTCACGATGTGCACTGTCACCGGCAACGTAGAACCGGTTGTCGAACTTCTGCCAGTAGGTATCGATGTACCGTTGATTGTCACCCCATATGGTGCGAAGCATCGAAGGCCAGGGCTTCCTGATGACAAGGTATCCACCGGCCTCGGGAGAGTCGATTGAGTCACCGTTTTCGTCGACTATGTCGGCTTCGATACCCGGCAACGGTCGGGTGCATGAACCCGGTTTAGTCGCCGTTACGCCAGGAATCGGAGTAATCATGATTGAACCGGTTTCGGTCTGCCACCATGTATCGACGATCGGGACCTCATCACGGCCAATGACCCGCCGATACCACATCCATGCTTCGGGATTGATGGGCTCACCAACGGTGCCCAGCAATCGTATTCGCGAAAGATCATAGGACTGCGGAAACTGATCGCCCAACTTCATCAGGGCACGGATCGCAGTCGGAGCAGTATAGAAAACCGTGACGCCATGTTTTTCACAAATGCTCCAGAACCGTCCGCCATCGGGGTAGGTCGGCGCACCCTCGTATATGACAATCGTCGCGCCCGCCGCAAGCGGCCCATAAGCTACGTAGCTGTGCCCAGTAATCCAGCCCACATCGGCCGTGCACCAGAAAATGTCATCGTCGTGCAGATCGAACACCCACTCGTTGGTGATCTTCGCGTTTAGCAGGTATCCCGCAGCGGCATGTTGAACACCCTTGGGCTTGCCGGTAGAGCCGGAGGTATACAGCAGGAATAACGGGTGTTCCGAGTCGACGAAGGTCGGCTGACACTCGGCCGGTTGATCCGCAACCGCGTCGGCCCACCAAACGTCGCGGCCCTCCTCCATGTTGATCTCCTGACCGCTACGCTTCAGTACGATGACCTTTTCGATCGTTGAACAGCCGCTGGCAAGCGCCTTATCGGTAGCAGCCTTGAGCTCGACGACACGGCCACCCCGGTTTCCTCCGTCGGCGGTAATCACCACACGCGCCCCGGCATCTTCGATACGATCCTTCAGCGATTTTGCCGAAAAGCCACCGAATACGACCGAATGAACTGCGCCAATTCGCGCACAGGCCTGCATTGCGATCACGGCTTCTGGAACCATCGGCATGTAAATTACAATTCGGTCTCCCGCTTCGATGCCGATAGTTTTTAAACCATTCGCAAAGCGGCATACCTCGGCGGTTAGTTCGGCATAGCTCAATGAACGAGTGTCGCCTTCTTCCCCTTCGAAAATTATCGCCGTTTTGTCCCCTCGCGACTCAAGGTGGATGTCCAGGCAGTTGTAGGAAACATTGAGCGTGCCACCTAGAAACCAGGCGTAGTTTGGTGCTGAGGATTCGTCGAGTATCTGGTCGAAAGGCTGCTGCCACTGAATTGTCTCGCGGGCCAGGTCGCCCCAGTAGCCTAGGTAGTCGGTCGCAGCTTTCGCGTACAGGGCCTCGAGATCGGCCGCTTTGATCGTCGCACTGTCGATAAACTCTTGTGGCGGTGGGAAGCTGCGCTGTTCTTTGAGAATTGATTCTATTTTGTTATCGCTCACGATATTGTCCCTGGAAGATAGCCCTGACTGACCATGCATGGTCACGAACAGGCTTGGTTCTTATTCTAACAATGATCGAGTTCCGCAAGAAGTTTGTCAGCCATCCTCTCAGCCTGTGCGAGGTAACCCCCACCAAACAGATTCAGATGATTCAACACATGGTACAGGTTGTATAGATATTGTCTTGTCTCGAACCCGTCATCGAGCGGCCACGCTGCCTGGTATGCACGATAGAATTCCGGCCCGAATCCGCCAAACAACCTGGTCATTGCTATATCCGCCTCGCGATCCCCATAGTAAACGGCAGGATCAAATATTGCCGGTTGACCATCCGCAGTCACGCCCCAGTTTCCGCCCCACAAATCTCCATGCAACAAGGAGGGTCGCGGACTGTATGTCGAAAACAACTGTGGAAACCTTTCCAGCAGTCTCTCACCTTTCTCTTGTAGCTTTCCGCCGTAACCATTCGCGGCGGCCCGTTCCAGTTGATACTTCAACCTGCGCTCTCGATAGAAGTGTACCCAGTCGACGTCCGACTTATTAATCTGGGGCGTGCTGCCAATCGTGTTGTGGCGATGCCATCCAAAACGATCCTGGGTGACGCGGTGTAGTTGAGCCAAACCATGCCCCAGGGATTCAAGTGCGTCGCGGTCGTGGCCCGATAGCTCCAACCATTCGAGCATCAGGAAGGCCGCGTCACCGGCAACTCCACATACAAGCGGTTGCGGAACTCTTAGGCAATCTGGGCCACCCAAAGCTTGTAGTCCTTCCCGTTCGGCTTCGAACATTTCCAGAAATGCGGGAGTGTTGAGCTTAAGAAAATATGTAAGGCCCGTCGTATCGCTAACGCGAAAACCGGAATTGATGCTTCCGCCGCCAACACTGCGGGCTGATTCAACAAGTAAGTGAACACCAAGTGTACCGGCAATGTGATCTGCCAGCTCACGAGTTATCGACATAGGTCGGGTCAGAAGCTGTCGACAAGCCGCTGGGCCTGGCGGCGCAGGCCAGAGCCGAAGCCCGCCTCGTCATACAGGCGATACAGCTTGTCCAGGTCCGGCTTCCGCCTGGCAATAGTCTTTTTGGTGGCCGTTACCGGAACGTCGCAGTGAATTTTGGTCAGCTTTCGGGAAAGAATTGCGTCGTCATGGTGGCGAGATAATCGCTCGCCCAAGGTTGCAGCGCCGCGTAGATTGAGTGAGGCTACCTGATCCAGGTTCTCATAAAGATTGTCGAAAGACCCAAAATGCGCGAGCAGGGCGGTTGCGGTTTTGGGGCCTACACCCTTTACGCCGGGTATGTTGTCGACACTGTCACCGGCCAATGCCAGATAGTCCACCATCTGCTCAGCTTGGATGCCGTATGAGTCGGCGACTTCATGGTAGTGGGTGTGCGTATTCGAAGCGTAGTCCCACATTTCATCTCCTTCCCGTAGCAGTTGCACCAGATCCTTGTCCCGACTCAGTATCGTTGCAGGCATCCCGTGCCGGCGCATGCGCACCGTAATCGTGCCGATCAGGTCGTCCGCCTCGTAGGTTTCTTCCGCACATTCCATCAGGCCTAGTGCACGGGTCACTGCGCGGCACCGGGCAAACTGCCTCTTGAGGTCCTCGGGCGTAGGGTCACGGTTGGCTTTGTAGTCCGGGTAGATCTCGTTACGAAAACAGGTTTTCAGACTCTCGTCAAAAGCGACTGCGACATACTCAGGTTTTTTCTTCTCGAGAAAATCGCCAAGGAAACTAGCAAAGCCGAACAGAGCATTAACCGGGTTCTGCTGATCATCGATCATCGTTTCCGGGTCTATTGAAAACCACGCCCGAAATACATACATACTGGCGTCGATGATGTAGACCATATCGAATCCCGGCGGCGATCAGCTGCCGCGGCTAAAATTCAGCTCGAAACCCGGGAGTGATTCTATATCAGACGACGGCCGTACCGAGAGTCCCGCTCAAACGCATGTGAAGTGGGCTGGTCCGGGGGAAATGGGCAACCAAAAATTCCATTTGGTCAGCAAGCACTCGGCGACCTTTCAGATATATATACTCTGCGTAGGTCGGGACAAAAGGAATCGCAATCAGTTGCACGCCGGCCTGATCGGGCTCTCGGCCACCCTTGTGATTGTTACAGCGACGGCAAGCTGTCACGACGTTCGACCAGCTATCACCGCCTCCGACACTCATTGGCTTGACATGGTCTCTGGTCAGATCCTTAGACATGAACCGGCCGCCACAATACAAGCACAGGTTGGCATCCCGTCTGAAGAGCGTTTTGTTGTTAAGCGGGGGAATGTAGTCCTCGCGGGATTCAGTCAGCCCGGTTTGCCGCCCGATGGTCGCAATGATCGAATTGACATCGACGGCGCTGCGGATACCGGTCAGCGCGTTTATGCCCCCGTGGACACGAAAAAGAAATGTGCCGCAAACATAGGCCACCTGCTCCGTATGGTACAAGCGGACCGCGTCTCGATAGTCAATCCACTCCAGTGGCATTCCGGAAACATCGGTCCGCAATACCTGCTGGGTGAGATCCACCTTGTGTTGGTCTAACTGCATTAGAACCAGAAACAGCCAATCGTCTGACTACGGCTATGATGCAGGCTCTGTCAGAAAAATCAAATGTACAGGGTCCAATTTACGGCATTTTTTCAATGTGTCATCATGTGCCGCCTTCTGGGGCCAGTGGTTCTGACCAGCCCGGGTGGCGACCCCCACTGACCGCTGTCAGACCACGATCACGGAGAATGCCATGCCGCTGACGATTGGCGTGCTAAACGAGTCCACGCTAGAGAAGACTCGGGTGGCGCTGGTGCCAGAAGTCGTCAAAAAGTTGCACGCACTCGGGGCGACGGTGCGCATCCAGACTGGCGCTGGCCTGGCTGCGCGAATACCGGATACTGCCTATGAAGGCGCCGCAATCCTGGACGACGCGGCATCGATACTATCTGACGCCGATGTGCTACTGACGGTCCACCCGCCAGCGCCTGCCACGGTGGCATCACTCAAATCCGGAGCCGTCGTCGTCGGGTTTTTGCAGCCGCTGCAGCAGGAACAAATGATCGAGGCACTCTGTGCGAACCGGATCACCAGCTTTGCAATGGAACTGGTGCCACGAATTTCGCGGGCGCAGTCGATGGACGCTCTTTCGTCCCAGGCATCCATCGCCGGCTACAAGGCGGTCCTGATTGCAGCGAATGAGCTGGACAAGTTCGTGCCGATGCTTACCACGGCCGCCGGTACGATACGACCGGCGCAGTTCCTGGTCATTGGAGCTGGTGTCGCTGGCTTGCAGGCCATCGCCACAGCCCATCGACTAGGTGCAGTTGTCGAGGGGTTCGACGTTCGCAGCGAAACCCGTGAGCAGGTTGAATCGCTTGGTGCCAAGTTCGTCGATACCGGGATATCGGCCGAAGGTGCGGGCGGCTATGCGCGCGAACTGACCGATGAAGAACGCGTGCAACAACAGGAAATTCTCGATAAACGTATCGCCAATGCTGACGTAGTCATCACGACCGCCTCCGTACCCGGGCGCCCGGCGCCGAGAATCATCAGCCGGGCCGCGGTGGAAAGGATGAAACACGGCGCAGTGATTCTGGATCTCGCGGCTGAAACCGGTGGCAACTGCGAGTTGACCGTCGCCGGCGAGACCGTCGTGCATAACGAAGTGTCGATCCTGGGGCCGGTCAACCTGCCGGCGCAGGTTCCGACTCACGCGAGCGAAATGTATGCACGTAATCTGTTTAATTTCCTACGACCAGCCATTACCGATGGTGGGCTCGTCATCGACTGGAAGGACGAAGTATTTGCCGGCGCGGTATTGACCCACAACGGCATTGTCCGGCACGAGGCAACCGGGCAGGCCACCCGGCGCATGCCGGTCACGGAGCACGGTAACGAGGGGAACGACTGATGATCGACGGCTTTATTGCTCTTTATATCGTCATGCTGGCCGCCTTCACTGGCTACGAAGTCATTGCGAAAGTACCGTCAATCCTGCACACGCCGCTGATGTCCGGCTCGAATTTTGTCCACGGGATCGTATTGGTCGGCGCGATGGTTGCGTTGGGGCGAGCCGACACGCCACTGGAAACAACGATCGGCTTTATCGGTGTGGTACTCGCGGCCGGGAACGCTGTCGGCGGTTACGTCGTTACCGAACGCATGCTGGAGATGTTCAGGTCGAGCCGGGAGAAGACTGAGTGAGTGAAATTCTCTCTGCCGGCACGGCTGATCTGGCAATCAGGATCAGCTACTTCGTCGCGGCCGCGTTGTTCATTATCGGGCTAAAGCAAATGAGCTCGCCAGTCACTGCCCGCGGCGGGATCGTCTGGGCCGGCGTCGGTATGGTCGTGGCGACGCTGGTCACATTTCTGTACCCGGGAATGCAGAACTATGGACTGATGACCACGGCGATATTTATCGGCGGCATGCTGGCATGGATTACCGGAAGGCGCGTAGCCATGACCGACATGCCGCAGATGATCGCGCTATACAACGGCATGGGTGGCGGCGCTGCTGCGGCCATCGCCGCAGTCGAGCTGCTGAATGACACGGAGCACTCACCGACATTCATGGTGCTCGCTGTTTTGGGCGGACTGATCGGTTCCATCTCGTTTTCGGGAAGCTTGATTGCCTTCGGCAAATTGCAGGGCCTCATAAAACGATCGTTCCGCTTCCGCGGACAGAACTTCGTGAACTCAGGAATTCTCGCCATTGGAATATTTCTCGGCAGTGTCCTGGTTCTGGGGGCTACCGGTGACCCGTCAACGGTTTTGCAGTTTTTTCTTGTAGCGTTGATTCTCGGCGTCACGATGACCCTTCCGATCGGTGGGGCCGACATGCCGGTCGTTATATCGCTCTATAACGCCCTGACCGGACTCGCCGTGGCGTTTGAGGGTTTCGTGCTCGGCAACGAAGCGATGATTATTGCCGGAATCGTCGTAGGGTCCGCCGGTACCTTGCTGACTCAATTAATGGCTAAGGCGATGAACCGTTCGCTTGCCAACGTACTGTTCAGCGGATTTGGGGAGACGGTAGCCACAGATTCCGAAACGACCGGCAGCCTGAAACCGATTGAGGCAACCGACGCGGGCATCATGATGGCATTTGCAAACAAGGTACTGATCGTGCCTGGGTACGGCATGGCCGTTGCCCATGCGCAACACAAGGTTTGGGAGCTGTGCCAGTTGTTGCTGGATCGCGGCGTCAAGGTCAAATTCGCGATACACCCGGTTGCGGGCAGAATGCCAGGTCACATGAACGTGCTGCTCGCCGAAGCCGGGGTTCCATACGATTTGATTTACGACGAAGACGAGATCAATGCCGAATTTGAAAGTGCCGATGTAGCACTGATCATTGGTGCTAACGATGTCGTCAATCCGGTCGCTCGCTCTGATCCGTCCAGTCCCATTTACGGCATGCCAATTCTGAATGCGGACAAAGCGAAAAACGCAATCGTGATCAAACGAGGCCAGGGAGCGGGCTTCTCAGGCATCGAAAACGTCCTGTTTTATCTCGACAACACGCGCATGCTGTACGGGGATGGTCAGGCGATGGCGGCTGCCCTGATTCAGGCTATCAAGGAGCTATAGCAAGCGTCGGACCAGTTCGGCCCGCCGGATTAATCCCTGTTGCCCTGAGTACGATCCGTACCGTTACCGCTGCGGCCCTGGTATCCGCCGTTGCCGGCGTTTTCCCGCAGCCGCCGTTGCATCTGCTGGCGCTGTTGCGGCGTCATTTGTTGCAAAGCGTCCATTCGCTGTTTGCGTTGCTCCGGAGAGAGTTGCCGCCAGGATTCCATGCGCCGCTGCAGTTGCTGGCGCTGATCCGGTGACAAATCGCTCCAGCCGTTGCGCATTTGTTCCTGGCGCTCTGGTGAAAGGTTACGGAAACGCTGGAAATTCTCTTGGACCCGGCGTTGATCTTCCGGCTGCATTTCACGATACACCTGGTATTGCTGGCGGATGTTTGCACGTTGTTCCGGTGAATACTGCTCCCAACGGTTGAATCGAGCCTGGGCCTGACCTTTCTGGTCAGATGACATACGTGACCAGCGCTCCGCTCCCCGGGCTAAGCGGTTCTGCCGCTGTGTATCCAGCTGATCCCATTCTTCCCCGAACCCCGTCAACAGTTGCTGCTGTTCGACGGTCAAATCCTTCCACTGCAGCGCCTCTTGCTGGGCGTGGGCTGCCGATACCGGCAACCAGGCGGCCAGTAACATGATGACGCTGTGTGTCCTGAACTTATTCATAATCCGATCCCACATCACGGTTAGCCGCACGTCCGACTTCAAGTTGGCCATCGGTGTCGACACTATCGCTCCCAATGTCCACAAACAATTCCCATTGGCCGTCGTCGTCTTCCCACGTCCCAAGAAATTCCAGTAAATCCGCGCCCGGTTGTTCGGGCTCATCAGCAGTGACGTTCATCGCAAATGTGCCGCACAACAGCGTTCCGAGCAATGTTTCACGCAGAATACCCATGCTTGTGCGCTATCCGGCGAGCGGACCGTTAACCTGACGCCTCCAACTCGGCCTGTAACTGTTCCGGGGTCAATTCAGCATCCATCCACAAGTAGAATTCCAGCTCCTCAATCATTTCCAGGCTCTCATCCGCCAACAACACGTCCAGGTCTAACAGCTCACCAGGATCCGTCGGCGCAACCGTGGTCTGCCGGGAATTTGTTTCCCTTCCGGTCTGCGTACCGACACCAAACCAAAGCCCTGCGACCAGCAGCGCGACCATAGCGGCGCCAACAGCGGGAACCCACTGATCAGCAATCCAGCGCCGCATCGGGCTGCGCTCGCGTAATTCCAGTAACGCTTTTTGCCGGTTCTGATTCAGTCGTGACCGGGTGCTGGCATCCAGCGCCTGGGCGCCGTCACGCAGCATGCGGCCCGCCTGCTCGACAAAGTGCTCATCTGCAGCCGACATTGGTTGATCGGTTCGTTTCACGGCCATTGTTCTCCCAATGCTGACCGCAGCCGATGTACGGCCCTGGATAAATGCGTCTTCACGCTACCCTGCGAACAGCCCATGATATGTGCGGTGTCAGCAACGTCCAGGCCCTCGACAGTGCGAAGCAAAAACGCCTGTTGCTGGCGTGCCGGAAGCGCCTCGACGGCTGCTTCCAGCGCTGACATTGTCTGTCCGGTCTCGACCTGATGCTCGGGTTCGACGGACTCGTGGGCGGGAGCGACGGCAATCGGGTCAAAGTCGTCTTCATCGGGCTGTCCCCGCGGCGACCACGCCATGACGCGGTTTCTGACGGCCTGCCGGCGCTGCTGGTCCACAATCCGGTTGCGGAGTATGCGATAAAACAACGGCCGCCATTCAGCGGGTGGCCGGGTCGCATAGCGTCGCACCAGTTTGATCATTGCGTCCTGCACGATGTCCAGAGCCTCATCCGCATCACCAATTGCTATTCTGGCAATGTGAAAGGCCCGGCGTTCAACCTCGGCGAGAAATGCTTCCATTGAATCACTGTGGTCCAGAGCCTCCTCCCGTTGGCTGGCAGTTCCGCCCGACCGCCAATATAGACTTACTGCCGTCAACCCCGCACCTCGAATTGCATATATCGGGCGGTTCCAGTGGGAACCGCGGTACCGACCGTAGTCGACCCTTCGCCCGCACACACTTGAGCTTTTGCACGGGCAATCAGGCAATATAACGATCCGGCATGCTTGCGGTTGACACGATCTAAGCCCATGTCCGGACTTATGCACAATGCTTCGGTCTGCTTACAGGGTTACGGGGTACTGCAGCGAGACCGCTTTATAGGGCTATAACAAAGTATTGTTTTATATAGATAAACTCACTCCGATCAATTTTTGCGCAAGTTGAAGGAGTTGTTGCAGTCTTGCGGTTCCAGCGTCCTTTGCCCCAAAAAACCCACAGAGTTATCCACAGATTTTGTGGACAACTGCCGGTCCCCGGTCCAGGCGGACCAACGACGGTGGCACAGTGAACAGGGATTCAATAATTAAGGTTGCACTGAGCACGCCGGTTACACACCTGTTCGATTATCTACCAACCGGTGATATAACTCCGCGCCCCGGCCAGCGCGTGCGCGTCCCGTTCGGCAGTTCGCAACGCACCGGGGTCGTTGCCGCGGTAACGCAGTCCACGACCTTACCGCGTACCCGACTGCGTCGGGCGCTTGAGATTCTGGATGACCAGCCGTTGCTGGACGCCGAGCTTATGAGCTTGTTGGAGTGGAGCGCCAGCTACTATCAACACCCGCTCGGTGAGGTGATTGCTGCCGCGCTGCCGGCGGTGTTGAGACGTGGTGGGCGAGCCGTTCCGGAAAAGGACATTCGCTGGCGAATCACCGCCCCAGGACGTGATGCAGACCCGATTACTCTGGCCTCACGCGCCCCGGCCCAAGCGAAGGTTTTGCACGCCGTTGCAACGGCGCCGGCGGGCTTGACCCGCAGCGAAATGCGCAAGCTTACAACCGGCTGGCAACGGATCGCCACGGCGCTGGAGCACAAGGGCTGGTTGATCCAGGAGGAAGGTCTGCCGGACGAATCCCGCGCCACGCTCGAGCAACCGCCGCGACTGAATGAGGCACAGGCGGCGGCGCTGAACGAAGTGCAGGATCAGGGATTCCGGGCTTACCTGCTTGAAGGCGTTACCGGCAGTGGCAAAACCGAAGTGTACCTGGGCCTTATTCAGCGACAGATTAGCGCGGGTCGCCAGGTGCTGGTGCTGGTGCCGGAGATAGGACTCACGCCACAATTGGTGGACCGCTTCCGGCGTCGGGTCGACGCACCTGTGGTTGTCATGCACTCCGGACTCAGCGATGGGCAGCGTCTCAAAGCCTGGCTGGATTCGTGCCATGGCCATGCAAAGGTAGTGGTCGGAACCCGTTCTGCAGTATTCGCGCCGTTCACCCAACTCGGGATGATCATCGTCGATGAAGAGCACGACCTCTCTTATAAACAGCAGGAGGGATTCCGTTACTCGGCCCGTGATCTCGCTGTGGTTCGTGCACGGCGAGCGGAAATTCCCGTAGTGCTTGGATCGGCGACACCGTCTTTTGAGAGCATCGCCAACTCTCTCGCAAAACGCTACATCCGCCTCGAACTGCCGCATCGGGCTGGTACCGCACGACCGCCGACAATCCGGCTTATCGATCTGCGTGTCCGAGCGATGCACGATGGCCTGACCGAGCCCTTGATCACAGCAATGCAAAATCACCTGGACAGAAATGGCCAGGTGCTTCTGTTTCTCAATCGAAGGGGGTATGCGCCAACGTTGATGTGCCCGGGTTGCGGCCAGGTCATCGAGTGTGCCCGCTGCGACGCGCGTATGGTGCTGCACCGCCAGCGTTCGATTCTCGCCTGCCACCATTGCGGCAGCGAACGTGCCGCTCCGGACCTTTGCCCCGACTGCGATCATTTGCTGCACCCGGTTGGCCAGGGAACTGAACGCTTAGAAGCCGCATTGGAGCGCCTGTTTCCGGGACAAGCATTGATGCGCATCGATCGCGATACGACACGGCGACGAGGGGAAATCCAGCGACGACTCGAGAGCATCAGGTCAGGCGAATCGCGCATACTTCTTGGAACACAGATGTTGACCAAAGGGCATGACTTTCCCGGCGTCACGCTGGTCGGAATCATCGATGCCGACCATGGATTATTCGGCACTGACTTCAGAAGCAGCGAGCGGCTCGCGCAGACAGTCATTCAGGTGGCGGGACGGGCCGGCCGCGGGGAACAGGCTGGTGAAGTGTATTTGCAAACGCTTTACCCTGATCATCCGTTGCTCAATACACTTTTGCAGCACGGCTACGGCCGATTCGCGATAGAAGCGCTCAGGGAACGGAAAAATACAGCTTGGCCGCCCTACACCCATCTCGCGTTACTGCGTGCAGAATGTACCGAGCGTGGTCCGCTGTTCGATTTTCTCGACCAGGCCCGGGGCTGCGCGGAGCGCCACGCAAACAGCCACGTTCACATGCTCGGCCCGGCAAGTTCACCGATGGAACGGCGTTCCGGCCGATACCGGGCGCAGTTGTTGCTGCAAAGTACGCATCGCAGGGAATTGCAGGTTTTTCTGAAGAAATGGCGCGCCGATTTATCCAATCTGCCCTCCCGCCGAAAGACACGCTGGTCTCTGGATATCGATCCAGTCGAGCTGTTCTGAAGCCGTTACGATAGGGCAGGTTACATTGCGCCATTTCGCGGACACCCGACATTGAAATATCAGGTCGTAGAGCTGATCGAGCAGGCGCTTGAAATTCTTGCAGCCGATAACGCCGGCGCGATCGATACAAGCACCGAGACGGAAGTCGAACCTACCCGTGATCCTCGGCACGGGCACTACGCCAGCAATATCGCGATGCGCCTTGCAAAGACCCTGGGCCAGCCGCCGCGGCAGGTAGCGCAGTCGATAATTGAGAGATTACCGGAATCGGAACTGGTGGAGTCGGTCGAGATTGCCGGCCCTGGCTTCATAAATTTTCACCTAAGCGGCGAGGCATTTCATCGTGAACTCGGGGGTATCATCGACCGCGGCAGCGGTTATGGAAACAGTTCGCTTGGGGCCGGCCATAAAGTCTTACTCGAATACGTTTCGGCGAATCCGACCGGTCCTCTTCACGTCGGCCATGGACGCCACGCCGCTTACGGCGACAGCGTTGCGCGAATACTTAAAGCGACCGGCTTTGAGGTCCTGACCGAATATTACGTCAATGACGCCGGCCGGCAGATGGATATCCTGACTCTCAGTGTATGGCTTCGGATGCTCGAAGACGCTGGCGCAGATATCCCGTTTCCAAGCGGCGCCTATCGTGGTCAGTATGTTCGGGACATTGCGGCTGCCGCGACAGAATCAATTGGCCCTTCTTCCACAGCGATTCCGGATGAACTGTTCGTCGACTTACCCAGTGACGAGACTGACAGCGACGCGCATCTGGACCAGCTGATCGAGCGTGCCCGCACCGCTCTGGGCGAGACCGCGTTTCTGGCGATTCTCGATACAGCATTGCATTCGATACTGGCAGACATACGAGAGGATCTTGCGGAGTTCGGGGTCTGTCCGGACGAGTGGTTCTCGGAGCGAAGCCTCGATGACCGTCAGTCGATTCATAAAGCTCTCAAACTGCTCGAGAAGAGCGGCATGACCTACGAACGCGACGGTGCTGTCTGGTTCCGAGCGACGAATTTCGGCGACGAAAAAGACCGCGTGGTCGTGCGTGAGAATGGCCGGACGACCTATTTTGCATCGGACATAGCCTATCACCTGCACAAACGCGAGCGCGGCTTCGAGACGTTGATCGACGTGCTCGGCGCCGATCACCATGGCTATGTGGCCCGGGTCAGGGCCGGCCTCGAGGCAATGGGAGAGCCACGGGACTCATTGGAGGTCCAGTTGGTTCAGTTCGTCGTGCTTTTTAGAGGCGGTAAGAAAGTACAGATGTCCACGCGATCGGGCGATTTTGTCACCTTACGCCAGCTTCGTGAAGAAGTTGGTAACGATGCTGCGCGCCTGTTTTTTGTGTTGCGTTCCAATGCACAGCATCTTGATTTTGACCTCGACCTGGCCAAAGCCCGGTCAAACGAAAACCCCGTGTACTACATACAGTATGCCCACGCGCGGGTGTGCAGCGTGCTGCGTGAACTTAAGGTTCGTGGGTACGCTTGGGACAGCAAGGTCGCACAAAGCAGCCTCGGCCAACTCACCGAGGATCACGAACGGACGCTGATACAGCAGCTGACGCGTTTCCCGGAAACTCTTGACGCCGCTGCCCGCCAAAGAGCCCCTCAACACATTGCACATTATATTCGCGAGGTCGCGCAAAACCTTCATATGTACTACAACGCACATCGTTTTATCGTTGAAGACAATAATCTGCGCAACGCGCGCGTGATGCTTCTTCTGGCAACTCAACAGGTGCTTCAAAATGGACTGGGTTTGCTGGGCGTCGACGCGCCCGAGTCGATGTGAGCATGGTACAACCAGGGCACAGAAAGGTTAAAAAAAGAACGCGGCAGGCTGGCCGGAGAAAACAGCAACCGATGCCGGGGTGGGTATGGCTGCTGGCCGGACTTGGCATCGGGCTTCTGGTAGCAGGGGGAATTTATGTTAGCGATCGGCGGCCGCCAGTAACAGGCGTGGATCGACCGGCGCCGGCAGCAGCCGAAACACAGGATTCCCAGCAACGCACCGTTGGCACGGAACCTGATCCGGCGAGTCGATTCAGCTTCTACGAATTGCTGCCGAAGTTCGAAGTGGTCATACCTGAGGAAGACCTCAACGCAGTGCCTGATAACCGCGCTGCTGCGATAATGGTTCCAGGCGTATACGTTTTACAGGCGGGCTCTTTCTCCAGCTTCACCGACGCTGACCGAATGAAAGCCGAGTTGGCTTTGCTCGGGATCGTCGCGCACATCCAGAAAGTTACCGTGGATGACAAGACCTATCATAGGGTTCGGGTCGGGCCCGTTGATCAACTGGGCCAGTTAAACATGCTGAGAAAACAACTGCGCGACGCCAAAATCGAGGCCTTGGTCATACAGGTTGGAGAGTAACGGCTTCTGTACGATCACATTAAACGGCGTTATGAACGTCACACACTAATGAATCGGCGAGTCACCAGCGGCGTATTCAACATGCGCCTCGAGATGATGGCTGGCACGGCCAAGACACGGCTACCAGCAGTCACTAGCATCTTGCTTCTGACGATCATCGGCTGTACTTCACAGGTCAAGCCACCAGTGCTGACGGGCGAGGAGTCAGTTGCCGTGCCTCCGGAAGTGCAGCTATCCGAGGATCAGTTTTCCAGGCGAAACGCGCGCATCACGATTGCAGGTGTCGGGGATGTCATGCTGGGCACAGATTTCCCCGAGAACCACCTGCCGGATGACGACGGTGTTAGCTTTCTCACTGATGTTGGCCCGGTACTCCGTGCCGCAGATATCGCATTTGGCAATCTGGAAGGCGTACTTGCCGACGGCGGCGAACCGGAAAAGGAATGCAAGGACCCGACCACATGTTATCTGTTTCGCTCACCAACCCGATACGCGGCACACCTTCAGCAAGCCGGATTCACCGTCGTCAGCCTGGCAAACAATCACGCGTTGGATTTTGGTGAACCAGGCCGGACATCGACAATGCAGGCACTGGACGCGGTCGGAATCCAACACTCAGGAAGGCAGGGTGACATTGCGATGTGGCCCGCCGATGGACTGAATTTCTGCGTCATTGCATTCTCTCCAACCCGAGACTCGCATTCGCTGCTGGACCTCGAGCCCGCCATCGCTCTAGTGGGCGGCCTTGCTGCGGACCATGACATCCTTATTGTGTCGATTCATGGGGGCGCCGAAGGTGCGGATGGGGTGGAGCGCATTCCATTCGGCATGGAGTTCGCCTACGGCGAAAAGCGTGGCGATGTTGTCCAGTTCGCCCGAGCGATGATTGAGGCCGGTGCCGATCTCGTTATCGGCCATGGTCCTCATTTGCCACGCGCAATGGAACTTTATCGCGACAGATTGATTGCTTACAGCTTGGGCAACTTTGCAACGTACTACGGGATTAGTGTTGCCGGTCCGAAAGGCTACGCGCCAATTCTGCTCGCCACTTTGGACGGCACCGGAAAGTTTCGAAGCGGCAAGATCGTCTCCGCGATCCAGGTTCGTCCTGGCGGTCCACTCATCGACGCGGAACAGAAAGCCTACGCGATGATAGTCCAACTGACCGAACTCGATTTCGACGGTGGCGGTCTGTCGTTCACCAATGACGGGCGCTTCTGGCCTGATGATCCGAGAATGTGGTCGCTGGATAATGAGTTGATAGCGAACCCGTGAACAGTCGGAAACTATATCGTCCACTTTTTGACAGGTACCCGGGATTACGGGAAAAGTTGCCGCTGATTGAACTGGCGACATTACCGACCCCGATCGAAGCACCGCAGCAACTTGCACGCGAAATTGGCGTGGATAGTCTGCTGCTCAAACGAGATGATTTAAGCGCGCAACTCTACGGCGGCAACAAAGTCAGAAAGCTCGAATTTCTGTTGGCCGATGCTTTGGCGGGCGATTACACTGCCGTGATGACCTACGGCGGGGCCGGATCGAATCATGCACTGGCGACCGCAATATATGCCAAGCAGTCCGGTCTGGATTGCCATGCCATCCTGGCCCGCGAACCGGCAACCGAGTCGGTCGCCAAAAAATTGCTCTATCACCTTGATTTGGGAACGCGGCTAGAGTCTGCCGACACGATGCCGGCGATTCGCGCCGCGTCTGAACGCATACTGGCAAGCGACAGCGCCGTCTACGAAATTCCTTTCGGTGGATCATCCTGGCGCGGCACCGCCGGGTTCGTCAACGCAGGCCTGGAACTCGCCGGGCAAGTCGCTTCGGGCGAATTGAGCCCACCCGATTTTATCTACCTGGCCGGCGGCACCCTGGGCACAGCCGCTGGTCTCGCGCTTGGTATCAGGCTATGTCAGCTGCCGACCCGTGTTGTCGTGGTGCAGGTCACGCCCGACACCTATGCTGCGCCGGATCTGATGGTTCGCCTGCTCAGCGACACCAACACCGAACTGCACCGCCTGGATTCACAGGTCCCGATCCTCGATGAGCCAATGAAACAGATCGAAATGCGCAAGGAGTTTCTCGGTGGTGGCTATGCGCAGGCAACAGACGAAGGTCGCGCTGCAATCGAATTGCTGGAGCAAACGCTGGGCATAGCGCTGGACACTACTTATACCGCGAAAGCGATGGCAGCATTGATCTCCGATGCCCGCGCTGGCCGGCTGAACTCCAAGCAGGTGCTATTCTGGAACACTTACAATTCCCAGCCGTATCCGGAACACACGGGCGATGGGTCGTGGCGCGACTTACCCAAAGCCTTTCACCGGTATTTCGACTCCTAGCCGGGCATCAACCCTGGTCAACCGAGCGACGAGAGTCGATTCCCAGCGAACGCAGTTTACGGTACAGATGCGTCCGCTCCATACCGACGCGTTGAGCAAGCTGACCAACTTTTCCGCCGCAAAGCTCTAGCTGCTGTTTAAGGTAAGCCCGCTCGAAATGTTCGCGCGCCTCACGCAACGGCATTGCCAACAGATCCTGTTTTACCAGCGGTTCATCTTTCAGCGTGGTGGCCACTAGTTGCGATTCCAACTCCGCAAGTTCTATCTCTTCCGGGCCGCCGGCAACCAGCAAGCGCTGAACCAGGTTCTTGAGTTCGCGCATATTTCCCGGCCAAGGATAATTGCGCAGACGATTCTGCGCCGCAACGCTGAACCTCCGGTAACTGAGACCTTGTGTATCAAGCAACGCTTCCGCATATTGACGCAGTAGTTGTGGGATGTCCTCCCGGTATTCGCGCAACGCTGGAACCCGCAGCTGCAAAACGCCCAGAACAGCAAGCAGATCCGTTCTGACGTCTCGGTCGCTGTTCTTTCCGTGCGCACCAGGTTGCAGGGACCCAATGACACGTGCGTCGATGGGAATCATTTGATTGCTGCCTGGCCGCGCAATCTCACCGCTTTCAACGGCACCTAGCAACAATTTCTGCGCGATCGGCCCCATGTCTGTCAGTTCATTGATAAACAGCGTTCCACCGGAAGCCTGCTCCAGCAATCCGGGCTCGAATCCGTCTTCGGTGTTAACCCCGAGCAGCCGCTCTGCAGCGACCTGGTTCGCGAGCGATCCGCCACCGATTGATACAAAGGACGCAGCTGCACGGGAGCTAAGAGCGTGGATATATTGGGCAAATTCCTTACGGCCGGATCCCGATTCACCCACAATAATGACCGGCGCCAATTGTGATGCAATCTGCCGCGCCTCCTCCCGCGCTTGCTGAATGGTCGCGCTTTTGCCGATGGGCCCGGAAAATTCGGACAGTAGCGCCCGACCCGCGCGTGGAATGACTCTCTGCGTAAGAGCTTTCTCTACCGTTCGGAGTAAATTAGCAAGAGATAGCGGCTTCTCGATGTAATCTACGGCGCCGAGCCGGGTCGCCTCCACCGCCGTCTCCACGGTCCCATGGCCGGACATGATGACGACGGGGCAAGCCAGGTCGCCTTCACGCGACCATTGCTTGAGCAACGTGATGCCGTCGGTATCCGGCATCCAGATGTCCAGCAGCACCAGGTCAGGATTTTCGCTTTTGTACGAGGCGCTCGCAGACTTGGCATCGGCCGCGGTATGAACCTGGTAACCCTCTTCGGAGAGTATTTCCTTAATCAATAAGCGAATATCAGTCTCGTCATCGACCACTAGTATTGATGAATTATTCATCCATGTTTCCTCTCGGCGCTGGCACTACTGAGCGAAGAGATTGCGTCAGCTTCAGAGACGGGTAACTGAAATCGAACACTTGCTCCCTCACCCGGAGCACTTTCGACCCAAATATTCCCGCCATGTTCCTCTACAATCTTTTTGACAATAGCAAGCCCAAGCCCTGTGCCTTTTGGTTTAGTTGTAACGTACGGCTCAAATACCTCATCGAGGGCCTCGGTCTGGAACCCCGGCCCCTCATCACTGACACGTACCTCGACCATGTCCCCTTTTTCGCTGACGACCTGTCGCGTCGCAACCCGGACCTCCGCGCCAGCTTTACCGTCCATGGCTTCCATCGCGTTGCGAATAAGATTGTGCATCACCTGCCGTATCCTCACCGCATCAGCATCGATCTCAGGTAGTTCGCGATCCAGTGAAAGGGTCAGCTTTGGCTGACTGTCGTCTCGAGGGTACAGATCAGCAACCTGGATGATCAATCGGTTGAGATCGACCGTATCAACGCTCATCTCCGGAGCTCGTGCATATTCGCTGAACGCGTTGACCATGTCGCGCATGGCCTTCACCTGCTGCACTATGGTATGGGTTGCCCGGTCCAGCACCTCCGGAGGCATCGGCCGATTTTCTCCCAGGTATTTCCGCCTGAGTCTTTCGGCAGAAAGCTGAATCGGTGTCAATGGATTCTTGATCTCGTGCGCTAAGCGCCTCGCCACTTCGCGCCAGGCTGCGTCTTTTTGTGCGCGTAACAGATCGGTAATATCGTCAAACACGACGACGAGGCCCCCACGCTGTCCGAGCTTCCCAGGCAACGCTGTACAGGCGCAGGTGAGCACTCGTTTACCCCGATCGCCTTTGAGGACGATCTGTTCGCGCCACTCAGTTTCTCCTGAATCCAGCTGCTTCCGGCAGGCATTTACAAAATTTACGAACGGTTTACTGCCAGCAGCCAGATCTGAAATCGATTCGCCTGAATGATTGCCGAGCTTAGCGTTGAGAATGGTGGCTGCCGCTTCGTTGGCAATGCTTATGGTCAGATCCGGGTCAAACGCTACAACCCCGGTGGAAAGCCTGGCGAGGATCACTTCAAGGCTGGCGCGCTCATTCTCAACCTGCTGTTCACTGCGACGTGCTTCAGCCCGGGCCTCACCAAGCCTCTCGATCATCTCGTTGAATGAATCCACAAGGATTCCAATCTCGTCTTTTGAAGCCATGGGCAAACGTGTATCGAAATTGCCCTCCGCCACGGACCGGGTACCTGCCACCAAATGCTGAATTGGCGCAACCAGTCGCCGCGCAAAGAAAAATGCCCCGTAGACGGCGGTCAGCAGCGATAGCAATACGACGACACTCAATGTCAGCGTAAAGCTGTCTTTCAGTGGCCCGCGCAGAAAGACCAATTCCCCGTAACGGGTATACGACCGCTCCACCGAATCGGCCAGCGGCCCGATGCGCTCGTCCACTGAGAACATTGCCTGCAACACCCGGGTTTCGAGACCTGCCTGCATCAGTGGCAGTGCAACGGCCGCACGAATGAAGTAGTTGCCGTCACGCTGTGGTTCGAGACCCACAAACGTTTTCTCCACGCGAAGCTGCATCAGGACCTCGTCGTTGAGCATGGTCGGCATCTGTTGCGCGGGCCCATCCGAGCTGGTCGCGATAATGCGGAAGTTTTCACCGAACACTGTGACTTCGAACGCTCCGGCTTCATGGCGCAGGGCGCCCAATACCGGGTACAGGGCCACATCGTTGCCGCGATCAAGCTCGGTCGCCATATTCAGCGTATTTTCGAGATTCTCCCGCATCGCCGAATCCAGCGCGGAGCGGCTCAACTGCAGCGCATCGGCAAGCCCCTCCTCGACCTGCACATCGAACCAGGAATCAATACCGCGATTCAAAAACTGTACAGCGAACAGGTAGACCAGAACTAACGGTGCAACGGCCAGTCCGATAAACGCCATGACCATGCGCCCTCGTAACTTGGCTCCAGGAACTTTTTTCTGATAGTCCCTAACCAGGCGCACCAGATTGCTGACGACAAGGGACAGCAGAACCACGGCGGTACCGATATCAACGAACAGGATTACCGTATGTAGACGGCCAAATTCCACCGAGCTCTGGGCAGCCTGGCCGAGCAAGACAAGCGAAAAGATGCCCAATGCCAGTGCGGCCAGCACTAGCAGCGTTATCAGGCGCCTTTTCATTCGCTTACTGACCATCCGTACCAGTCACTCTCCAACTTAAAACCATCCTGCCAAAGTGCGAACATCCGCAATGGCCCAGGCAAACGGTCCTGGTCGAGCACCGCGCGAATACGAACATTGTAGGTCGCATCCGGATCAAGCAATGCAGCATCGATTAGTGGCAAATCCACTACCCTACCCATCATATTCAGCGCGGAATAAAGCGTTGCGAAAGTATCCTGCCCTCCACTGTTAAGGTTCGTGACAACGTAGCGGCCAGTCAATGCGTGGTATTGCAGTTCGGAGCTTTGCACCAGGCTGGCAATCTCGGGGTCAGTCCAGAAGCGGCGCGTGCGAGTCAATTCGATATGCAACTCCAAGGTCAATGCAACGCCGCTGTTAAGGGCTTTCAGGGCTTCGTCACTCAGTTCATAGTTGAGCAGGGCCGAAACGTAAAACACCCCGTCCTCAAGGAATGTTTCTCCACTTCGCACTTCGAATTGTCCTTTCTGAGCCTGCGCCGAAAATGGAAACAGCAACAGACAACATGCGAGCAGCCCGGCACGAGTAACGTTCGGTGCTGACCGGTTCAATGGCCGCCTCCGGGAACTGCAATGCTTCCACAGGCGGCAGGTATTAGCCTGCAAGTCGTGCGCCATTACGTTTTCAATCGCCAAGGGGGTGTGCTAGCAGTTTTTCGAGCGCAGCTTGGCTTTTTTGTTCGTTTGCTGACGTTCCATTAAAGCATAATAAAAGCCGTCGATATTCCCTGCGCCCGGCAGCAGCTGTAAGCCATGGCCGACGACCGGACCGGCCAATGCAAAGGCCGGGACAGCTTGGGTGGTGTCTTCGCGAACATCCACGGCCCCGGCGAGAAACCGGGTTACGACCGCCGAGTTCTCTGCCTTCAACACCGAGCAGGTCGCATACACCAGGCGGCCGCCGGGAGCCAACAGCTCCCACAACCCGTTTAACATTTGCAGCTGGCGTTCGGCCATTTTCTCGATGTCGCTAGCGCGCCGGAGGAACTTGATGTCGGGGTGGCGCCGCAGCACACCGGTGGCAGAACACGGCGAGTCAACCAAAATTCGATCAAAAGGCAGGCCATCCCACCATTCCGATGGGTTAAGCGCATTGCCAGCCACAACAGTCGCTTGCAAACCCAGCCGGTCCAGATTTTCGCTAAGCCGCAGCAAGCGTTCGGGGGATTGGTCCAGTGCGACCAGTTCACGCAATCCCGGTTCACGCTCCAGCAGATGCGTGGTCTTACCGCCGGGCGCCGCGCAAGCGTCCAACACCCGCATGCCCGGTTGCGGATCGATCAATTCCACTGCGAACTGCGATGCCGCATCCTGAACGCTGACCGCGCCCGCCGCAAAACCGGGAAGCTCGGTTACCGGTACCGGCTTACTCAGGCAAACTGCATCCGGCACGCCTGAAAGCGTGACGCCGTCGTCGCCGAACGCTGCCTGCAAGCGCTGCCGATACTCGGCCCGCGTGCCACGGCGTCCGTTCACGCGCAGCCACATGGGCGGAGGCCGGTTGCCCGCATCTAGCACCGCCTGCCAGTGGTCGGGCCAGTCCTGCCGGATTTTTCCAATTAACCAGTCCGGGTGACCATACCGAGCCTCATCGGTGGCCATCAACTCCGCAAGCAGCTGATCGCGTTCGCGCAGAAAACGTCTGAGCAGCGCATTAACCAGGCCGCGGTGGTGAATTTTGCCGAGCTGCGCGCTAGCCTCAACGGTCGCGGAAACCGCGGCGTAATCCGGTTGCCGCGCATCGATCAGCTGATACAGGCCAATGGAAATCAAGGCAATAACAACGCTGTCGCGCCGGGCTATCGGTCGCTCAAGCATCAAGTCGATAATGCGGCGATGCCGGTGATGGCCCCGCACAGCGCCATAGGCCAGTGCCTGGATCAAAGCCCGATCCCTGCTGGAAAGCTGGTCGCTGGCGGCTAACTCGAGAGCGCTTTCCAGTGTCCTGCCTTCGGTCAGCACGGCGTCGACCGCCGTGGCAGCCAGTGCCCGGGCGTCAGCACCGGTCCCCGTTTCGGGCTGCGTCTGTCGACTTGCCGTGTTCATTGTCCAAGCAACTTGTCGAGGAGACCGCGAGACCGGCCGAACTCCGCTGCGGCTATCGGTCGCCCACCAGGCAACTGCACCTCGGTTAGCCGCAGCTGACCCTGACCGGTTTGTACGTCCAGGCCTTCACGATGCACGGCGACAACGCTGCCCGGCGAGCGGTCCATCCCACCATTGGCCACGTCGTCGCCCGGGACCACGTAAGCCGACCAACACCGGAGCTGCTTTCCCTGATACAGGGTCTCGGCCACTGGCCACGGGTTATACGCTCGAATCTCCCGGTCTATCCGTTGCGCGTCCCGGGTCCAATCAATGCGCCCATCTGACTTATCGATACGGCCAGCATAGGTCGCCTCCGGCTCGGCCTGGGACAATGGCTTCAACGACTCCGTCAGCACCGCGTCAAGATGCTCTGCCAGTACCTCGGCCGCCAGCGCCGCAAGTTTTTGTCCCAGCTCTCCAGCGGTTTCGCGTTCATCAATCGCAAGAGCTTCCCGAGCCAGCACGGGGCCAGTGTCGAGGCCGCGGTCCATCTGCATCAGGCTGATGCCGGTGGTCTGGTCGCCGGCCAGTAGTGCCGCCTGCACCGGCGAAGCACCGCGCCATCGCGGCAGCAGCGACGCGTGAAGGTTGACACAGCCCAAACGTGGCGCCGTTAGCACGGCCTCAGGCAACAATAAACCGTAGGCCACGACAATCATCAGGTCGGCCGCCAGCGCTGGAATTTCCGTCTGAATCCCTTGCCGGGCTAGCGTTTCCGGCTGCAGCACGTCGATTTGCCGGCTGACAGCAAATTGCTTCACGGGACTTGCGCTTAGCTGTTTACCTCGCCCGGCCGGGCGATCGGGCTGCGTCAGCACGCTGACGACTTCGTGGCTGGAGTCCGCCAGCCAACGTAGTGCGGGTACGGCAAAGTCCGGGGAGCCCGCGAACAGGATTCGCGCAATTGCAGTCATGTATTGGGTAGCTAGCGGCGTTAATTATTCTGATGTTAACGGGCCGGCTCGATTGACGTCAGGCAGCTAGATAACCGGCGGGCTGCCTGCACCGATACGACCGGGCTCCTCGCGTTTTCTCGATTTCGTTGCCTTTTTCTTCAGCCGCTGGCGCTTCAGCTCAGACAGGTAATCGATAAACAATTTGCCGTCCAGGTGGTCCATCTCGTGCTGGATGCAAACCGCCAGCAGCCCCTCTACATCGAGCTGGAAAGACTCGCCCTCACGGTCCAGCGCCTGAACTTTGATCTTTTCGGCCCGCTCAACGTCCGCGGTAAATCCAGGTACCGACAGACAGCCCTCCTCACAGGTCTCACTGCCGTCCCGCTCAAGGATTACAGGGTTAATGAAGCACTGCGGGTCGTCCCGCGCCTCGGACACATCCAGCACCAGCAGCCGCTGGTGCACGTCCACCTGAGTGGCCGCTAAACCTATGCCAGGCGCGGCATACATGGTTTCCAGCATATCGTCCACCAAACGCTTGATCTTCCCGTCCACGGCTTCAACCGGGACCGCCTGTTTGCGCAGGCGCGGATCGGGATATTCGAGAATTTTCAGCACTGTCATGACGGTTCCTTGCCAAATTCGTGCACAACCCTATGAAATACTGCTAAATTTATGATATATGGACACATATTCCTAGCGAACGGATTTTTTACGGGTTTCCGTGCGCTAGATGGGCATATGTCACAGTATCCTGCTCAGCTGTTATGCAAAATTATAGCAGCGCCTGAATTTGCCCTGGCACGCACTGGACCCGATGGATGGAGCGCCCATGAACATCTGCCTGCCCTATGTTGGAACAATCCGATCGCTTCGCACGATCGCCCTGGCGGCCGCATTATCGCTTGCCGCCGCCGCCTCTGCTGACACCGCCCACAGACCTGCAGCAGGTCTTGGCATGGGTGCAGTATTTGCCGCGTCACAATCGGCAACTGCGACCGAGGTACCGGTCAACCCGGAGCACCCGGATCGCTACGTCGTCGTACGCGGGGACACGCTTTGGGACATTGCCGGTTTGTTCTTACAGGACCCCTGGTACTGGCCGGAGATCTGGCATGTCAATGAGCAAATTGATAACCCCCATCTGATTTATCCCGGCGATGTGCTGACTCTGGTCTATGTTGACGGTCAGCCGCAGATTCGATTGGAGCGCGGCGCGCGCGCTGATCGCACAATCCAACGCGGCATTGGTGATGAACGACTGTCGCCACGGATTCGCGTGGAAGAGCTGGATTCGGCGATCAACACAATCGCTGCGCAGGACATCGCGATATTCTTCAGCCGAGGAACCGTGCTGGAAAAATCCGCGGCCAAAAAATTACCGTATGTCGTTGCATTGCGCGGTCATCTTATTGCGGGCGCTGGACACGAAGTGTTTATACGAAACATGAGTGGACAGGTCGGTGCTCAATATAATGTCGTGCGGATGGGTGAGCGGCTGGTCGACCCGGACGACGGAGACGTTGTCGGATACCAGGGGATATTTGTCGGTGAAGGTACTCTGACTGCAACCGGTAACCCAGCAACGATATTTCTGAACGAAACCGTTCGGGAAGCCTACGAGGGTGACCTGATCATGCCGGCCAACCAGAATTTCCCGATGAACTTCTTCCCGCGCCCGCCGGCTCGGCAGGTCAGCGGACAGATCATCTCGGTTATCGACGGCGTTTCGCGCATTGGTCAATATCAAACCGTCGTACTAAATCGTGGCAGCCGGGATGGGCTGGAGGCCGGCAGCGTGCTGCAGGTTTGGGCTGCCAGCGAGAAGGTTGGCGGCCATTACTCCATGACTATGGGCAAAAATACTAAGAAAGTTCGGTTGCCACCCGAACTGGTGGGCACTCTAATGGTCGTCCGACCATATGACCGTATCAGCTACGCGCTGATCATGGAGGCCACCAGTGAGATTCGCGTTCTATACTCCGTTAGCAACCCCATTTAATAACGGGAACGGCTCACCTGACCGTCGCGGGAGCAAGTATTCACCGGTGTCGTAAACTGTGCGGCAAAGACGCCCCGCAGGATGGCACCGATGACCCGAGTTTCGTGGCTGAATCTGGCTCTCGCTCCCGGACTTGGTCCGGCTGGAGCGCAACGACTGCTGGAACATTTCGATGGTATTGACGCTATCGTTTCGGCCCGCCGCCAGGACCTGATAGCCGCTGGCGTCGACGAACGAATAGCAACTGCAATTCTTAAGCCCGACAGACAGAAGCTTGGTCAAGCCGAAGCCTGGTTATCGCGCCGCCAACATCACATTATTTCCTGCCGCGATGAACGCTATCCGGTTTTGCTACGCGAAATCCCGCAGTCACCCCCGGTGTTGTTCGTCAGCGGAGACCCGGATGCCCTGTCCCTGCCGCAAATCGCTATCGTCGGCAGCCGCAATTCAACAGCTGGCGGTTGCGATACTGCCCGGCAGTTCGCCGCCCACCTGTCCAAGGCCGGTTTCACCATCACCAGCGGGTTGGCACTCGGCATCGATACGGCCGCGCATTTGGGTGCGCTTGGTGCGGGCGGTCTAACGATTGCCGTCTGCGCGACCGGTCTGGACAGTGTCTACCCGCCGCAGAATGACGGCCTGGCCCAGTCGATCAGCGCGCAAGGCGCCCTGGTGTCGGAGTTTCCACCCGGCACAGAATCCCGGCGCGAAAGCTTTCCCCGGCGAAACCGGCTGATTAGCGGGTTGGCTGTCGGAACGCTGGTCGTGGAAGCAGGGGCACGCAGCGGTGCGTTGATCACAGCGCGTCTAGCCGGCGAACAGGGCCGCGAAGTTTTCGCAATTCCCGGGTCAATTCACAGCCCATTAAGCAAGGGCTGCCACCAGTTGATCCGGCAGGGAGCGAAACTGGTTGAGACCGCGCGAGACATTGTCGAGGAGCTGGGTGAGCTCATCGATGCCGCCGTCGGCGCTTTTCCGACCGCCGCCGCCGCGGGCACCGAGGATCAATCGGAGGATCCGGAGTATCGACGCCTACTGACAGCGATGGGCTGGGACCCGGTTTCCGTGGACGTTCTGGTCGAGCGCAGCGGATTGACGGCGGATGAGGTTTCCTCCATGCTCCTGATCCTGGAACTGGACGGGCGCGCAGAGACGCTGCCAGGCGGACATCACAGGCGAAGGGAAGGACGACCCAAATGAGCGAAAGCGTGCTCGATGTGCTCATGTATCTGTTTGAAAACTTTTCCGAGCAGGAACCGGAAGCCGGGCCTGATCAGGTCGTTCTGCGGGAAGAGTTGCTTCAGGCCGGATTTGGTGAGTTCGAGGTCGACCGGGCTCTTGGTTGGCTCGAGGAGCTGACGGCCGGCGGGGGGCAGCCGTTTGCCAATCCCCCCGCTTCCCCATCCTTCCGGCTATTCAATGGCCGGGAACTGGCTCGTCTGGACGCCGAGTGCAGGGGCTATGTCATGTACCTGGAGCAGATCGGCATTCTGTCGCCGGTCCATCGGGAACTGGTACTGGACCGGCTCATGGCGCTTGAAGCCGAAGACATTGGCGTTGAACAGGTTAAATGGGTGGTGCTCATGGTGCTGTTCAGCCAACCCGGGCAAGAGGCTGCTTTTGCCCGCATGGAAGATCTCGTGTTTGACCAAAATGACGGAGGCGTGCACTAATCGTACGTTGACCCGAAACAGATTGCTGTATTAAGAGCCGCGGCCATGCCGCGGTTCGTCGCATATACGCAGCCGGTTAGATGAGTACAAACGTTGTCGTTGTCGAATCGCCCGCCAAGGCGAGGACGATTGAGAAATACCTCGGTCCGGGCTATACGGTCCTGGCTTCGTACGGCCATGTCAGGGACCTGGTGCCAAAAGAAGGCGCTGTCGATCCCGACAACGGCTTTGCAATGAAATACGAGGTCATTGAGAAAAACGAGAAGCACATTCGTGCTATTTCCAAGGCCCTGAAAAAAGCTGATGCGCTGTATCTGGCGACTGACCCGGACCGCGAAGGCGAGGCTATTTCCTGGCACCTTTACGAAATTCTGAAGGAGCGAGGGGAGCTCGTCGACAAGGAAGTTCACCGTGTTGCTTTCTTCGAGATCACCAAGCGTGCAGTCCAGGAAGCTATAGAACACCCGCGGGAATTATCCAACGCCCTGGTTAGCGCGCAGCAGGCGCGCCGGGCGCTGGATTACCTGGTCGGTTTCAACCTGTCCCCGTTGCTGTGGAAGAAAATCAAGCCCGGTCTTTCAGCTGGCCGGGTACAAAGCCCTGCGCTGCGGATGATCGTCGAACGCGAGGAAGAAATTGAGGCATTCGACCCCCGGGAGTACTGGTCGCTGGAGAGCGACATCACCGCCGGCGACGGAAGTTTCGTGTCGCGACTCGCTGAATATCAAGGCGACAAAGTTGAGCAGTTCAGTTTCGTCAACGACCAGCAAGCTAATTCTGCCCGCGACCAACTGCTGCTGGCTGCGGATGGGAGGGTTCGTGTACAGAAAATCGAGAAAAAGCAGCGGAAGCGAAACCCGACCGCACCGTTTACCACCTCGACACTGCAACAGGAAGCTTCCCGCAAGCTCGGCTTCAACACGCAGCGGACAATGCGAACCGCGCAAGGGCTGTATGAAGGCATCGATACCGGTGACGGGTCGGTCGGCCTGATCACCTACATGCGAACCGATTCGGTCACATTGTCAAATGATGCGCTGGACGATATTCGCAAGTTGATTTCGGAACGCTACGGTAAAAACAACCTGCCGGAAAGTGCGCCAATTTATAAGACAAAGGCCAAGAATGCCCAGGAAGCACATGAAGGCATTCGTCCAACGAGTGCGGCGCGGACACCGGAGGACATAAAGAGTCATTTGAGTGACGACGAATTCAAACTTTATTCGCTGATCTGGAAACGCACGATCGCCAGCCAGATGGTTCCGGCAATCTTCGACACCGTAGCCCTGGACCTGGTGCCGGCTAAACAGCCGGAGGTTGGTCGGTTTCGGGCCAGCGGACAGACACTGGTCGAACCGGGCTTTATTGCCGTCTACCAGGAAGGCAGCGATGACGTAAAAGACGAAGAAGCTGATCGTGCGCTTCCTGCGGTCGAACAGAACCAGGTACTGAGCTTGGCCGAAATACGCGCCGACCAGCACTTCACGGAACCGCCGCCGAGGTATACCGAAGCGCGCCTGGTCAAGGAGTTGGAGGAATACGGTATTGGCCGGCCGTCAACCTATGCCAGCATCATCTCCACACTCAAAAATCGCGAGTATGTCGAAATGGACGGCAAACGATTTCTGCCGACCGATATAGGGCGCATCGTGAGTCGTTTTTTAACTGACCACTTCACCCGCTATGTCGATTACGACTTCACCGCGGGCCTCGAGGACGTCCTGGACGAAGTGTCGCGGGATGAAAAGGACTGGGTGCCGGTACTCGAAGAGTTTTGGGGGCCGTTTAATGAACTCGTGAAGGACAAGGAAGTTAGCGTAACGCGCGAACAGGCCGCCCAGGCACGCCAGCTTGGAACCGATCCGAAATCGGGGCGGCCGGTTAGTGTCCGAATGGGTCGCTTTGGGCCGTTTGTGCAGATTGGTACCCGCGACGACGAGGAGAAGCCGAAGTTCGCCGGCTTGAAGCCAGGTCAGAAGATTTCGACGATTGAGTTTGCCGAAGCGCTTGAGTTGTTCAAATTGCCGCGCAAGCTCGGTGAAACTCCCGAGGGCGAACCGGTTTCGGCCAGTATTGGACGATTTGGGCCCTATGTCCGGTACGGGGACAAGTTTGTGTCCATTCGGGACGATGACCCCTACACGATTGGCCTGGAAAAAGCGCTGGAATTCATCGTCGAAAAAAAGGAAGCAGACAAACAGCGAATCATTCAGGACTTCGAGGACGAAGGTATTCAGGTACTTAACGGACGTTACGGTCCGTACGTAACGGATAAAAGCAAGAACGCGCGCGTGCCCAAGGATCGCGAACCGGCCAGCCTCACGCTCGAAGAATGCAAAGAATTGCTCGAGAAAGCCCCGGCCCGCGGCAGACGCGGCGCGAAGAAGAAAGCGAAGACTAAGGCCAAGGTCGAGTCAAAGACAAAGGCAAAAAAGAAGAAAAAAAAGAAGGCTAAAAAGAAGAAGAAGAAAAAGGTAGCCAAAAAAGCCGACGATAAAGCTGCGGCGGTGCAGTCGGAAAGCACAGAAGTTGTGCCCGGGGAAACTGCGACCGACAGCCCGTCAACCGAACCCGGTTAGACACCAAACCGATTTCTAGCCACTCCGCGTTTGCGGTCACACGAAACGTTTGAGTGGCCGCTTTCGGCCAAAAGCGGACATTAGCGGAACCTGGACCAGTTAATGCAGGCAGGTCAGGAAAGTTTACCCAACAACTGACAATGCCAGGAACGATTATGTCCGACGGGTCATGGCCGTACCGCATCGCCCGCACTGGACGGTTTCGATACTGTCCCCGCACCAAACTCAAATTGCCTGTTGATCACACGAAAATCATGAAATCCGAACCAACAGAGGAGACGGTCGAGTATTGGTGGTAACTTTGGAATGTCATAATCCTCGCGACTATCTCAAGTGCGTGTGCCTGTTGTCTTGCTTTCTATCAGTCATGACCCTGTCACCTTCCATTTTGCGGACCGCATAAACTGGGCACTTTGCTCTGAGAGCGGAATGCTTTTTAGCCGCTCGAGATTCTCTAACGAGAAAAATGCTCGCCCCTCTCCGACCAGGAGTTCGGCACGCGTGAACTGCTCTTCCAGACTATCCGCCCACTGGCAATAGCTGGCCAGCGAGGGATTTGCATCCGGGTTCTCCGCCAGTTCTTCTAACTGTATTAACGGTTTCAATATCTTGCCGATTAGTTCCTCACGGATATCCGCCGCAAATATGCGCAGACCTTGCAGCTGCTCTACCTGCTCCAGGCGGAACGGATCGACCGCATCTTCAGCAAGGGCGTTGAGGATGATGTTCGATTCTTTATCCGTTGCCAATGCTTTCAATGCAGCAAGCAGATCTGACGGATGGGACTTTTGAAAGCTGGTTAAGGCCTGGTGAAGCCAGTTGGCCCCTTTGAGGGTGTGCTTGAGTTCTTTTACCCGCCCTTTAATCACGTCGCTTTGCTCGAGAACCTTATTCAGCCGAATTTGTTGCTCTCTTACGGTCGCCTCCCGCTGAAGGACCTGTTCTTGACTGTTAATGGTTACGTCAAGGAGCCGCTCGCCACAGGCTTCACAGAGATTGGTTTCCTTTTTATCCGAGGCGATCAACAGGAAACTCTGGCTGTGAGCTTGTTCACAGTCACTGGCCCCGCAACGAGCGCTTTGCTCCTTGAAAGAATAAACAGCCGCAATACTCAGATAACGACATTTCTGGGGTTCAACTGGAGACCGGTAGCCGGGACGATTAAGAATATCCTCCCACGTTTCAAGGGTTATTTTTTCTTCAATGTGGAAAATAGGCACAGATTCCTTTCACCCATTCGCGTGGAAATGTTTGGTTGTGAGAACAATCGCCATGCAAGTTGATTAGAAGGTATTTAAAACACGGTCTTACTTAACCATTACAATCTAGGCGTAAAAAGCGTCACTGGACACTGTTATGAATAACCTCTCGCAGCAGGCGGATCATCGCTTCCTCGCCGTAGCTGATATCCTCGACAATCAGTCTCGCTCGTGCGGAGAGGCGCCGATAGCCCCAGAGTGATCGCCGTTTGGTCTCGGCCCACCCTTCGCGCTGGTAATAGAGCGGCAGGTTGACATCGAAATAGGAGATGCTGTCCGCGTCCTTGAGCAGATCGGAGCTGGGATCTCCGCCCACTTCATGGACCTCCACCAGACGGCAGGCCTCGTCCACAATATCCCGTGCCACGCCGCATGCGTTTAACATTGGTCGCAATATTTCCGCCCCGTTTCGGGCATGGGCTGCCTTAAAGGCGTCGTAATCGTCGAAGTCCGCTCGTTTTACCTTGATCTCCTCGATTGCCCGGTCGATATCATGGGCCAGCGCCGCCAACTGCACGGCATCGCCAGCATCCGGTTGCAGGTGCAATAGCCACTCCAGGGTGTTGTCGGCGTGACGCGGATCTTCAGGCACTCGCGAGCCCGCAATGATCACCCTGATTTTTTGTTTTGCGTGATCAATGTTATCCATTAAGCGCGATTCTCACCCGGCGCAGGGTCTCGAGATTCATCACCACAGCGATCACCACCAACACCGGCAACACCAGATTGGCCGCCGCGCCCAGAAAAATCAGGAACACACGCACGTCACGCCCCATCCTCAACCCGGGCTTGGCTCCGGCTCTGATTCGGTCGCGCAGCAGATTATCGTACTTGTCTGCCGTGTAACTCAGCATAAACGAGCCGATAATAGCCATGAATCCAGTGAACAGGACCCAGCCGTTCACTTCCGGCCCCAGCAGATGCCAGGTCAAGCCGAACAGTAGGAAAGCGTCGGCATAACGGTCCAGCACCGCATCGAACCAGCCGCCGAAGTCGCTGCTTTGGTACTTAAGCCGTGCCACTTCGCCGTCACAACCGTCGATGATGGATGCGAACTGTGCCAGGACACCGCCGAGGAGCAGGGCGGGATACCCACCTAAGGCAAAGAGTCCGGCGGCAAGCAGGGAACACAGAAACGAGAACAGGGAGATCTGATTCGGCGTTACATTACGTTTCACCAAGTGCCGGGAAATCCGCACGGAGATGGGGCGGTTCAAGTAACGCGCTACCGGCCCGTCGTTGGGCTTGTCACGGAGACGGTTCAGCAGAGCCTGCTCCGCCTTCTTGAAGGCCGTAGGATCGTCCACATCGATCCAAAACCCGTCGGTTGGGATTGCCTTGACGTGCCCTTCGGCGGCCAGGGCCTGTACCGCCCCAGACAGGGTCGTGTCGCCGTCCTTTTCTATGCTTTGCTCCAGCGCGCTGAATATAGCGGGGCAGCATAGGAAAATACCGGTATCGAAGCCAGTGAAGTCGGCCAACCCCTTGCCGATGCAACGGATCTTTTTATTTTTCATCGGGCCGTCTTGCACCTTAACGCGGGTGACATCCTCCATATCGATGAGGGGGTTGCGGGTGTCGCCGTCCACTACCAGCGCGATTTCTCGATCGCCCAGAGTCAGTGTTGTCAGTGCTCGAACCAGGTTGGGATCGAAGAGGTGGTCCGCCATGAGCAGCAAAAACGGTTCGTGCAGAACGTCCCGCGCCGCGAGTACCGAAAAACCGTTTTCTTTATCCCAGTCGTCATTCACCAGCGGCGTGATCGGAATCGCGAGCCGATCCGCCAGCCGCCGCAGGAAGTTGCAAACCCGCTCGCCCTGGTAGCCAGTGACAACATAAAACTCATCCACTCCGCCCTCCAACGCAGCGCGGATGACACGTTCAATCAGGGGGATGCCCAGAATGGGGATGAGGGGCTTGCTATCACCTCTCTGCTGCAGCCGGCTGCCCTTGCCCGCTGCTAGAATCAAGCATTTCATCCCCGGCTACTCCCTCATCGCTGATGAACTGTTCCACCATTTTGAAAGCTTCGTCATCGGTGAACTGGACCGGTGGATGCTTGCAGAAATAGGCCGATGGCCCTTCCAGAATGCCGCTCTGGCCGCGGTCCAATGCCAGTTTGGCGCAACGAATCATATCAATGGCTACGCCCGCCGAGTTGGGCGAATCCTCCACCGACAGGCGCAACTCGAGGTTCATGGGCACATCACCGAACAGCTTGCCCTCCATACGCAGAAAACAGAGCTTGTTATCGTTCTGCCAGGGCACGTAGTCACTGGGCCCGATATGAATGTCGCTGTCATCCAAACGGTGGGCGGCTACGGACTGCACCGCCTCGGTCTTGGACTCCTTCTTGGAAGCCACGCGCGAATGGTTGAGCATGTTGAGAAAATCGGTGTTGCCGCCGGTGTTGAGCTGGTAGGTGCGCTCCAGCTTGACGCCACGCTTGGCAAACAGATCGGTCAACATACGGTGGGTAATGGTGGCACCCAACTGGGACTTGATGTCGTCACCGATAATGGGCAGACCCGCCTCTTCAAAATAATTCGCCCACTGTCCCTCGGGGTCGCTGGCGATGAAGACCGGGATATTGTTGACGAAAGCCAGCCCCGCCTTATAGGCGCAACCGGCGTAAAAGCGTGCCGCTTCCGCAGAGCCGACTGGCAGCCAGTTCATGAGGATTTCGGCACCGGATTCCTCCAGCACCTTAATGATATCTGCTTCGCTGGGTTCCGGTTCGTCTGCCAGCACAAACGTACGTTTCTCGTCATAATCCTTCATGTGGTCGGAAAAACCATCCAGAATCTTGCCCATCCGTACGGCGACACCGGACTCAGGGATATCGGAACAGAAAACCGTCGTGCAGTTGGGTGCGGAAAAAATGGCATCGTGCACATCGACGCCGACTTTGCGGTTGTCGATATCGAAGGCCGCCACCACCTCTATGTCACCGGGCTCGTATCCGCCAATCTCCCAATGCATCAGGCCGATCGCATCTTGCGGGGTTTTCCCCTGGTAATAGTGGATGCCCTGTATCAACGAACTGGCGCAGTTTCCAATGCCCACGATAGCAATCCTGATCTTATTCATTTCTTCGAGTCTCCCATCATTTTCGTTCAATTAATGTATTCTGCTCGGGAAAAATACCATTGTTCTGCTTGATATCGTTCTGCACAACATCGACAATCGTTTGCCGGTTAGATCGCTTGTCCATCGGCCTTACGCGCCAGCGAAAGCCCGACCCGATGGTGTTTCTGATCCGCTGCTCAAATTTTTCCCAGCTTCCATCCAGGTGGTTATCCATTTTCGACATCTTATGAACCGCTGGGATGGAAGTCACCGCTATTGGATGAGTTGTTCAGCGTAATCTACACAGTACTTGCTTCTCTCACGTCGCTTTTTTGTATGTTTTGCCTCACTGTACACCGCTGCAGAAATATTCTTATTCACCACCTCACCGCACGTAGAACAAAAGTGCACTGGCGCGTTTGGGCGCCCGTGATTGAAGTTGAGACAATGACCATTGCGCGCCATCTATTCGCCACCCTCCGCGGGCTCTCCACCAGCATCAGATTCCTTCTCTTCACCGGCGCTTGCATCGTCATCCTTCCCATCAAATTTATCCCCAAGGGGCTCGCTGGACGCCTCCTCTGTCCTGGCCTGCACCAGTTTCTCCCGTGTGGTCTCCTTGACGGGATTTACCGTGTATTCGGCCACCTTGAAGTAGTAATCCAGATCAGAGCGTGTCAGCACGTAATAGGCGGCATCTTCAGGTTTGGAGAAACGATAGCTCAAAATCTCGCCGCCCTTGCGCGTCATCTTGACTTCGAGTGCCGGCTCGTCCTGCCGGTATTCAGGCTTCGCTTCGGTACCCAGTAGGGACTGAATGCGAAGTCCGGTCAGCTTGCCAAGCAGGGCGCGGCTTTCTTCCCCGTTGGTTTGTTCCTTCTCCCCAAGATCCGCCACCTGCAACTTGCCGTCTTCCCGTTGCAGAGTGACACCGGGCACCTCGACACGTTCCACATCACTCTCATTGAGTGTGAGAACGTCTTTGTCGATCCAGTCGTCGGCATTGGCTTCCGCGTCCCAAGTGTTGAATCCCACCGCAAAGACTTCATCCCCATCCCCGGGCCTGACATACACCTTGCGGAATCCGGGCGAGGAACCGACATAGAGAGTGGCCTGGGTATCATCTCCAGAGAGCAAGACCAGTTTTCGCTCGAACTGTTCCTCGTCCACCTTGAAGCGCCGGGCCGCGCTGCGGGTTTTGGCCACGGGCCAGCCCTTCTCCAGGGTGGTGAGCTTGTCCAGCAACCGTTCAACACTCGCTCTGGCTGGCCGGGAAGTCGCCGCTCTCCGGCAGTCGCCATTTATCCTCGTGCTTTCTCAGCACCACGCTAACCGTGCCGTCTTCGATTCGCAGGCCGTCCAGCTCTTTTTCATCGAAAGCGAGTAACTTCTCTTCGGCCTGAAAGGCCCCAAGATCCTCACGTGTCAGGTTGACGGCTACCGCCAATACGAGTTGCATTGCCAACAGCCCACTGAGTATAAAGATCCACTTTTTCGTCATTCACACCTTCCTCTTTCAAGCTGTGCCGAGAATGGTAGCGTAGCGTAACGCCGCCCGCTTATTTGTCTGCCTGCGGATTAATCCGATCAGGAGCAGACCGAACAACGCCAGGCCATAGTTGAGGTACTCCCAGAACACCTGGGATTCCCTGTCCAATGGATTGAGGGTGCGCGAGAAATGGGTCCGGCCACGAATGGCCAGCAGACCGCGATCTTCCAGAGACCAGTCGATGGCGTTCTCCACCAGCTGAACCGGCTTGAGGTAGCGGGTGCCCAGCCCGGAGGCGGCCAGATCCAGCATCGTGTCTGTGAGGAAACTGCTGGATGCGAAAACGATGATGCGTGCCGATTCGGGGGAGCGGTCGATCACCCGGGTGATGACCGATTCGTTCTCCTCACCCTTGTCGGGGTCTCCACCGACATCCGCCGCCTCTTCCCGGGCGACCAGTGGCGAGGGCTTGTCCATGAAGTAAGAGTCGAAACGGCCCTCCACCAATACCGCCAACAGCTGTGCGCCGCGTTGATCCCCAACCGGAAAACCGAGTTCGCCATAAATCAGGAAGTCGGGTTGGATCGCCATGTTGTCAGAGACCCAGGCCTGATCCGAACTTTCCAGCAGGCGAGCCACCTTACGATCCTGGTTCGTCTGCTCATCCAAGCTAATGGGTGAAGGCCAGGTCATGGTGACCTGGTCGACGCCCGCGGTCAGGCCGCCCTCCTGCACGATACCGTCACCGCGGATATCGTTAAAATAGGGGTAGTTCACCATCCGGGTCTCTTTAAACACGAAGCCGGCGACACGGCGATTGACCGGTATGGGGAAAGACGCGTTCTGCGGGTCGAGCACCATCTGCTCTTCAAGCATGATGCCGTGGTGGGTCAGCCAGTCGATCAAACCAGATTCATTTTTGCGGGCGGATAACACCTCCCGGTTTTCGATATCGAAGGGTGATGTCGCTATGACCACGGTGCCGCCACGCATCAGGAACTGGTCCACGGCAAACAGCTGTTTTTCGTCCAGCTTGTCCGGTGATGCCAGCAGCAGCAGATCGGCCTCATCCGGAACCCGACCGTTCTTCAGGTTGGTGGAGGTAAGGTTGTGTTCCTCGGCCAGGGTGTCGCGTAGCCAGTTAAAACGCTTTCCGCTGGCAGGCATGCCGAACATGGCCGGTGTTGAGGCAGGCGTGTGGAGCGCCACGGTCTTCAGAAAGCCTTTGGAGAAGCGCTTGAGGGAGGCCTGAATGCCACGCTCCAGACCTGCTTTATCATACTGCTCTGGCAGCGGCACCTGGATGATGCGCCCATCCCCTTCCAGGGTCATGTAGAACCAGAAGGTATTGGTGTCCAGTAGACTGGCCGCCATGGGGCGAAAACCAAACTCACTTTTAATCTGCGTGGCCAGGGTGCCGTCCTGCGCGTCCGGGTCGCGAATATCGATATCCAGCGTGCCACCCGAGCGCTCGACCAACTCACTCAACATTGCTTCCAACTCTTTGCGTAATGACCTGAGCACCTCGGGCAGTTTCTCGTCGTCTGAGATATAGCCCTTGAAGCTGAGCGGATGGGGTATATTTTCGAACAGTTCGCCAGCCCCCTGATAGGCATAGAGGATCTTCTTGATCGACTGGGTAAGATCGTACTCGGGATTGCGAAGTTCCACCTCCAGATCGGCCTCACTTTGCGCCTTGACCTCAATCAAATCACTGAAACTGAGCACCTCATGCTGGTCACCATACTGGATCAGGATATTGAAGTAGGAGTTGACCACCGTTGCCTGATATTTGCTGGCGAACTGGAACGGTACCGGCTGGATATCATATTTCTCGTTCGCTTCCTGCTCCAGCTCCGGATGCTCCTGGGGATCGATGAATTCCACCCGCACTCTGCCCTCTCCGGCGACTGCGTATTCTTCCAGCAGGTCGCGCAGGCGCGGCACCAGCGGCGCCAGCAACGGATGAGTTTGAGCGCTGAAATAGCCCCGGATCAGCATCGGCTCCCGCAGCTGCGCCAGGTAACTTCGGGTGGCTGCGGAGATAGAGTAGACATTTCCCTGGGTCAAGTCGGCCCGCACCCAACCCACCGGTGCAAGCCACAGATTGGCTGTCAAAAAATTGGCCACGAACAGCGCGGTTACAAGCCCCCAGCGCCGATGGTTGGCATTGGTCGCGTTACCGGCCCAGCGCAACCACTCCAGCGCGAATACGTTCAGCGTGAGAAAAACGCCCACCAGGCTCAGGTAGTAGTACAGATCGCGCAGGTCGATTACGCCGCGGGTAATGGAGTCGAAGCGTGCGCCGGAGCCCAGAAGTTTGAGAATCTCCGAGGCCCGGTTGCCGAACAGTCCGGTCAGCGCATCGGTGCCCAGCAGATAGAAGAAGCCGCAGACCACTGCCGTCAGGATCAGGCTGACAATTTGATTCGCCGAGCGGGCGCTGATGAACAGCCCGATAGCCGCGTAGGCCGCCGCAAGAAACAGGGTGGCGAGATATCCCCCAAACACCGGTCCCCAGTCCAGCGGGCCGAGCAGGCTGACGGTTAGCGGCAGGGGGAGTGTCAAAAGCAAAGCCACCGCTACCAGGCCAAGGCACGCCATAAACTTGCCGAGCACCATCTGGTAGCTGTTGACCGGCACGGTGAGCAGAAACTCCAGGGTGCCGGAGCGCCGTTCTTCCGACCACATGCGCATGGTAACGGCCGCCACCAGGAAGATCAGCAGCAGCGGCATCCATTCGAACAGGGGCCGCACATCGGCAATATTACGGGCGAAGAAAGTTTCCACCCAGAAGAAGACAAACAGGGTCACCGCCAGGAAAGCGCCGAGAAAGATGAAGGCAATGGGGAAGGAGAAAAAGGTGGCAAACTCCTTGCGCGCGATTCGCAGAATAGTATTCATCTTGATTACGTCCGCTCCTGTGCCGAGATTTCACTGAAGATCTGTTCCAGGTCGCGGCGCTCGGGTTGCAAGGCGTAGAGCTTCCATCCCTCTGTCGCAATTCGGCTGGCAACGACGTGCGCTGCTTCGGCTGGATCGCCATCTTTACCCAGGTCCAGAATATAGCGGTGCCCCGGTCCCCGTTGCGTGATTGGCTCCACCGACACAATGCCGTTTACTGCACTTAGCAGTTCGAGCGCACGCTCTGGTCCGGCATCGACGGCCACCAGCAAGCGCTTGCCGGCCAGCAGTTCGTCCATCGTGGAGTCCAGCACCTTTTGGCCATTGTGGATGATGATGACGCGGCTGCAGATCGCTTGGACCTCCTGCAGGATGTGGGTCGAAAGGATGACGGTGGCGTGTTCCGCCAGGAAGCGGATCAGATCACGCATATGCTGCACCTGGGTCGGATCCAAACCGTTGGTGGGTTCGTCGAGAATGAGCAGGCTGGGGTTATGCAGAATCGTCTGTGCCACACCCACCCGCTGACAGAATCCCCGAGAGAGGGTCCCGATGGTGTCCGTTGCCTTAGATGAGAGTTCTGTTCGAACAATGGCCTCCCGTATGCGATCGGCCCTCTCAGCATCAGAAACACCGTGCAGCGTGGCGGCGTAATCGAGGTAATCAATCACCGTCATTTCGTAGTAGAGGGGGTCGTTTTCCGGCAGATATCCAATGCGCTGCTGGATTGCTTCGCGTTCTGTATCGATATCCAAACCGTCTATCTCAATGGAACCGCCAGTGGGTTCCAGGTAGCCGGTCAGCATCTTCATAATGGTGGTTTTGCCCGCGCCATTGTGGCCAAGCAGTCCGACGATCTCTCCCGTGCCGATCTCGAACGAGACCTGATCGACAGCAGTCAAGCCGCCGTAAGTGCGGGTCAAAGCTTCAACTCGTATCATCAAAAGATCCCTGCTTTATTTAGCCGAAGGATAGGAGTTCTATCGCGTCGGCGCGGCCAGGCGCGAGTCGAAACGGCCCCAATATCTCGCGGCGATACCGGACGTCGGGGGAAAGGGCCGTGCGTCATCCGTAAGCGAAGCAGTTTACGATCTTTAGCGGTCGGACCACTAATAAAGCCCAGCCCATCGTGGCGAGGTTTTTCTAATGTCTGCTTATGGCCGAAAAACGCACCTCCTACCGCCGGTTTGACGCATTCCGGACTTTGCGGGATTCTCGTCGGGAGACGCTTCCGTTTACTCGGCCAGTCGCCAAATTCGTAGCACTAGCCTTCAAAAGAGCGTCAAATGGCGAATGTCGGTTGAATGGCATCGTCACGCTGATAGCCTTAAGCTCCGGCGTGAACTTCCGCGAAATTCTTTTTTTAGCCAATGAACGAGCAGATCGATTACGCAAGCCGAATCCTGAACTGGCTCATCGAATCGCTCGGCAGCGCGCTGCCCGGCATCTTGGCCGGCTTGGTCGTCATCGTTGCCTTTTCCATCGCTGCCGTCATGAGCCGCAAGCTGCTGCAGCGTCTGTCGGTGCGGGTCGAGGCCGACAAGCGCCCGCTGGTCAAGCTGGCCGGCGAGACGCTGTTCTATGTTGTGATCGTCGTCGGCTCGATCACCGGCCTCGGCACGATGGGGATCGATGTCTCCGCGCTGATCGCCGGCTTGGGCCTGACTGGCTTCGCGCTCGGTTTCGCCCTGCGCGACGCGGTCTCTAATTTGATCGCCGGCGTGCTAATCCTGCTCTATCAGCCCTTCGGTTACGGTGACAAAATCACGGTTGGCGGTAATAGTGGCACGGTCATCGGCATCAACTTTCGCTACACGGTCCTGGAGGCCGATGGCGGGGCCGTCGTCCACGTGCCCAACAGCACCATGTTCAGCAACAGCGTCACGGTCCAGCCGGGAACCGGAGAGGCGCCCTGAGTCTGCTGGTTTTGTCGGAATGCGACGCCCGTGCGCTTAAAGTGACGCACGGCCGTTTACGTTGGTATATCCTAGCTAGGGAGGTCCGTTTTAATAGGAGTATCCGGTGACAACTAGCAGAATCGTGTTACCGGATGGCACAGGCCGCACAGTCAACAAACACGCAATAGCGTATGTGGGCATGAAACTGCAGGGCTATGAGTTCCACCAAACCAGCTTGCGAGACATAAAAGGCTACACGGTCTACCGCATTGAACGTGACCGGAAACGCGACCACTTCACATTCTTCGTCAAGTGACCACACCCAAGCCCATTCTCGAGCGGGTACGGGCGACCCGTTACCGCTAATACAGGGGGTTGTCGTGAAAACATATTCTATGGGTCAGGCTGAAGCCTTAACCGGCGTGTCGAAGCGTACACTAGCGGCCTGGGTCGACCGTGGCGTGTTGAAACCGACCGCGCACAAAGGCAATGGCAGGGGCAACGGTAAGCACTGGTCATTCAGTGACTTGGTCGGCCTGCGCGTCATTGGAGACCTGCGTTGCCAAGGCATAAGCCTGCAACGGGTGCGCAAGGTCATTGCGAAACTGCGCACGCTGACTGGCAGCGACAGCAACCTGCAGGCGCTGGCGTCTGCAAAACTGGTGATTTTGCCTGGAAATAACGTTGCAGTGGCACCAGACGCAAAAACACTGCGTGCACTGCTTTCCGGCCAATACGTTATGCGGGGTATTGTTGTGGTGGACGTGGCACCGTCCTTGCGTGCCGTGGAACACCATATGCAACGCGCTGCGAAACAGGACTGCACCCTACAGCGAAACATTGCCGCGCTGAAGGAAGAGCGGGCGTGGATATTGGGGGGTAAGTCTAAAGCGGCTTAGTAATATTTGGCTGAAATGAGAAAGCCCGCATGGTGGTTTTCGGTGACCGAGAGAATCCCGCCACGGGAAGTGCAAGCAGTCCCCTGGGTTCCTATCTTGTTCATAACGGTGCTGTACCTTCGGCGGAGGCTGACAGTATCGTTAGTCGCCAGGGGGTCCAAATTGGCCGTCCCAGCCGGATTCACATCCGGATCGGAACACGCGGTAATCAGATCACCAAAGTGCGGGTGGGAGGCAGCCCGGCTTTCGTCAGTGAAGTGACGATCATCCTCCCGGAAGGCTTAAGCGAGAGGTGAGACGTGGAAAGCTCAACGTCCGCTTCACGCCCTGAGTCCGTCCGTCAATGCTGTATCGGCTGAGACACGGCTGCCGATCCTTAACGGTCATTGGCGCCTGCTCCCAGCACCACTTGGGAAGTAAAGAAGAAATTCACTCCGAATTCAGAGGAATCCCACGCGGACCGGAGGGAAGGTATATGCCAAATCGGCTGTTCGGCAGAATTCTATGCTGGCTGGGATTCCACGATTTCCACGTCATCAGGGGATCATTCAGCTTTGGCGGGGGAGGTATCGAGATAGCTGAGTGCCGCCGGTGCGGTCTGAGGAGGACCCGCCAGATCTAGTTTCAAGCCAACAGCTCGTGAATGTCCGCTTTGGGTCGATAGCGGACACTCAGAGGCCTGAAAACTTCCGAATGGCCGAATTTCGGGCTGAGAACACGTCCGCGAGTGTCCGCTTACGGCCAATAGCGGACACTGACAGTAAACCCCACCACGATCGGCGGGGTTTGTTTGGGGCGCTCCGGCGGGTTGTTAGGTTACCAAGCACCTTGAAGCTATAACCGAGGCAGGACCTCACTAATTCTCGCTGGCTCTCCTGTATCAGGACTAAGTACTGAGCCACCCTTTGAAACGAGATGCTCCAAGCGATCCGCGAGAAAACCTAGCGCCAAGATCAGGACATGGAGGCTATCGACACTGTGGATGGTCCTCAATTTATCGACGCCTCGTATCTCGACGTCGCAAGACCACTGAACGTCCTCTACTTGATAGGGTGGCCCGACCTGAATCGACGTGAGTGTTTCTCTGCCATCCTCCCAACGAAAGATGATGCGTGACTCTGCGATCGGATCCTTCATTTCTGAATAGGGAATCTAACGTCCGAGTTGAGCGCCTATTGTAACGTCGGGCGGACAAACAAAACCCCGCTCAGTGGCGGGGTTTCTTAAACGATGACAGACGTTCAGCTCATTCAGCTTCTGCTTCCGCTTCTATGGCAGCTGTTTCTTCCTCGGCCTCTTCTTCTTCCTCGGCCTCTTCTGCAATTGCTACGTCCTCTGCTGCGGCTTCTGTAGCCGCCGCTTCATCCTCTTCGGCTGGCGTCGCGGACTCGTCTGCTGGTGTGCAGGCTAGCGACGCAGCAAAAAATGACGCGAGCGCTGCGATGATGGCAAGTCTGAATTTTCCGGTTTCCATTAACAAATCCTCCCTCCTGATTGATCGCGCTCAGTTTGGTATTGAAAGCCGCACCGATCCGTGGTTTGGTTTGCCTAACGCTTTGGCAGCCCGGCGATCTTGGAGTCCTTGAAGGCGTCGCGTGAGGCGTCTGGAAGGAAGCGAGGACCCGTGGCTGTCCCTACCTTTGGGTAGGTTTGCTTTTCGCTAATCTGAATATACGCCCAGCAAAGCAAAATGAACAACAACCAATCCGTCGCAAGTTGCGCATATGTCCGGGCCAACAAAACCGCGCACAGTGGCGAGGTTCATTAAAGCGGGTAACTTAAGTTACCGAGCCTGAAAGTGGGTTGATAGAGGTCCTGCGAGTGTCCGCTTTGGGTCGAAAGCAGACATTAGTGCATGCGCAACTTGAGTTTGCTATACCGTTCGGCGCCGGCAAAGAAACAGTAGCAGCACGTTGAGAAGGCCAACCGAACCGCCGCTGGAATTGCCACCAATCGGCACGGCGTTGACAACGCTGACATCGAACACATAGGCAGCACCGGGCTCGCCGGGTGTCGTGTCCTGAGGTGCGCCGGCCATCACCGTGGATCCCGATAGCTGAAGACCGGGTCTAAAATAGCCCAGATGATCTTCTGCTTGGCCGTCGGAAGCGAGCAGCTTAAGTCGCTCGGTCCACACCCCGACGCTTCGAGTAAAGACATAGATCGATCCGGAGTTATCGCCGTTTTCGTCATCCAACCACGCGGAGACCACGACGGTGTCACCATCGACCGCGACCGATTCACCAAACTCGTCAATGGCTGTGGCATCGCTGGGGATCAGCTTTTGCTGCTCGGTCCAGACCCCTGCACTGCGGGTGAACACATAGGCTGCACCGGAATCCTCGCCAACCGCATTGTGCCAATGCGAACCGATCACGGCGGTACTGCCATCCACGGAAACTGAAAGACCAAACTCGTCATTGACTCCGCCATCGCTGGGGCTCAGCTTCTGCTGCTCGGTCCAGATTCCAGCACTGCGGGTAAACACGTAGACAGAGCCAGGACCGTCGAGAACGCCACCGCCGTCTGCCGCGATCAACATCGTATCGCCATCCACGGCGATCGAATTGCCGAAGAAGTCCATGCTCGCACCATCACTGGCGGTAAGCTTTTGCCGTTCAGTCCAAACTCCGCCATCGCGAGTGAATACATACACTGCGCCGGCGGAATCACCATTGTCATCGTCCCCCAACGCCCCGATTACGACGGCATCGCCATCCACGGCGACCAGAAAACCGAACAAATCACCAGCTTCGCCATCGCTGGCGGTCAGCTTCTGCTGCTCTGTCCAGACCCCTGACGTGCGGGTGAACACGTAGGCCGAGCCTGAGAAAGGCCCGTTGTCATCGTCTCCCCACGCCCCTATCACGGCGGTATCGCCATCCACAGCGACCACAAAGCCGAACCTTGTATTGCCCTGGCCATCGCTGGGGCTCAGCTTCTGCTGCTCGGTCCATGCTCCTGCTGCGCGGGTAAAAACGTAAGCAGAACCGGAGTCACCGCCGTTGTCATCGTCTCCCCACGCCCCGAACACGGCGGTATCACCATCCAAACCGATCGAGTAACCGAAGGCATCTTCGCTTGCGCCATCCCCTGCCAAAAGCTTGTCGGCTTCGAGAAACCTGGGCGTCACTGCCACCGCGTTTGCGCCAAACAGAAACGTAAGACCAATGACTAACAGGAAGCGCAATACTTTCATGGAGTTTTTCATTCTACGCAACAACACAAAGCAGTAACTGGGTTGGCTTATTAAAATACGTCAGCAGTCGAATTCGACCGCGCCATCGTCGAAGTGAAAAAACGCGGTCACGATTTTAACACCGCCGTTCTCAGTCGCGTTTCGAATGATGTCGGACTCGCTAATCAAACGCTCGGCACTATTTCGCGCATTGCGCCGCGCGATCTCGTCAGCGTCTGCTCCGGGTGGGTCCATGGCCGGTTTGATGTAGCTCAGCAGTGTGTTGAGATTTTTGCCCGCATCCCTGCCGTCAATTGCGGCGTTGACGGCGCCACAGTTCTGATGAGCCATGACGACGATCAACTTGGTGCCAATGTACTGCACAGCGTACTCGGCGCTGGCAATACTCGACGGGTTGGCCACGTTGCCGGCGACGCGGATGACAAAGACGTCGCCAAACCTGGTATCGAACAAAATATCTGTTGGCACGCGGCTGTCTGAACAGCTGAGGACGATTGCGAACGGCTCTTGCCGCCCGCTCAGTTCCTCTTTGCGGGAGCCCACGCGGCCAGCACCTCTTGCCTGGCCGTCCCGTATTCGCTGGTGGCCCTGTTTCAACAGCTCCAGGGCTTCATCTGCTGTAGGTATCGTCATGCTGCCTCGTTTTTTGACGGGCCGTCAGCGACATTTTTTATTCGCCACCAAGATTACCGTGCCCGCCCGGAAAGCGGCAAGCTCCGAGCAGAACAAGCACGCAACCCATCCACGTTCCGCGCTACCATAAACGGGTTCGCGAAGGTTTGTTACACATCGACTCAAACAACGCTCGCCCGATAACAGCGCCGCATGACCTCAAGTGTGCTAATCCGACAGGCCGCCCGTGCAATATGGGCCGGCGGAATTGTCGCCTATCCGACCGAGGGAGTTTACGGGCTTGGTTGTCTGCCCGGCAGCGCATTGGCAGTCCAGCGGCTGCTGCAGCTCAAGTCTCGCAGCGCCGACGCAGGATTGATTGTGATTGCAGCTGAGCTGGAGCAACTCGAGGACTGGATCCAACCCGACCGCAAGGAGGCCCGGCGGCTGCGCGGAAAGTCAAAGCGCGCGACGACCTGGATCGTCAGTGCACGGCCGGATACCCCGGGCTGGCTTACCGGCGGGCGAGAAACGCTGGCAGTCCGGGTCACGACACATCCAGTGGCTGCAGCGCTGTGCCGGGAGGCCGACACAGCGCTAGTCTCAACCAGCGCGAATGTCAGCGGCAGGCCACCGGCATTGACCGCGCTGGGCGTGCGGCGACGGTTTGGCAAAGCGCTGGACTGTATCGTTGCCGGGCGCGGTCGGGGCCCGACCACGGTTCGGCCACCGAGATCCGACGGGCCCAAAATAATGCCCTGCTGCGCCCCGGCAGATGACCTGCAGCTGTGGATATTTAGTAAAATATGCTAGTGTCACGTTAAGAAAAACTCTTAACTCCTTGCAATTAAATAGAAAGATATTCACCTGATACCCACGGCCTGGCCGTCGGGAAAGGTCGCGGCGAAACCTGCCGCCGGAAAAGGGTGCCGATGAAAACACTGCGCCAAGCCATAGTTGTCGCTATCGGGCTGTCGGTCCTGCTGCCGTCGTCGGCGATATGGTCGCAGATAAGGTCTGAGTCCTTACCGGGTACCTCCCGCGTCGCAACACATCCGGGCAGCGTAGGGACGCCATCCGACCAGGTCTATATCGTCCAGCTGGCTGCGCCGCCCGCGGCGGCTCGCCTGGCCGGCGAGCGCCGGAGCCGCCATCGCGGTCGTCTTCGCTTCAATGCAAAAGCACCGGAAGTCCGCGCCTATGTCGACCAGCTGAAAAACTCCCACGATCAACTGCTCGACAAGATTGGTTCGTATGACCGCAAGCTTTACAGCTACGGTTACACTTTCAACGGCTTCGCCGTGAGCCTGAACGAGCAGCAAGCCGCAAAGCTGAAATCCCGCCGCGGTGTCGTCGCTGTCTGGAAAGATCATCTCCGGCATGTCGAGACCGCCAACAGCCCAACGTTCCTCGGATTGACGAATCCTGTCGGCGGTTTGACTGCGGATCTCGGGCTTAGCGGTGAGGACGTCATCATCGGGATTATCGACAGCGGAATCACGCAGGAACACCCGAGCTTTTCCGAGCGCCGTCAATTGGAACCGCCGCGGCTGTGCCGTGGTGTTTTCGGCGACTCACTGCTGGGTTTGTTCCTGTGCAGGCGTTTTGATACCGAGTCCGAACCGGAGTACGGGCCGCCGCCGGACAGTTGGAATGGTGTATGTGAAGCGGGAGAAAATTTTGGGGCCGACGCCTGCAATAACAAACTGATCGGGGCACGCTTCTACCGCGCCGGCTTTGACCAGATCAGCACCCGCGACGTCAATGAATTTGATTCGCCACGCGATGCGGACGGGCACGGCACCCATATCGCCTCTATTGCGGCGGGCAACCCGGTATCGGCCACGCTGTTTGGCGCGTCGATCGGAACCGTAAGCGGCATGGCGCCGCGCGCCCGTATTGCTGTCTACAAGGCTTGTTGGCTGGAGCCAGAGGGATTCCGGTCCGTTTGCAGCGTAGCTGACTTGCAGCAGGCGATTGAGGATGCCGTGGAAGACGGCGTTGACATCATCAACTATTCCATCAGTGACTCCCAAGACAGCCTGGACGATCCCGATGACCTGGCCCTGCTCGCCGCAGCTAACGCCGGCATTCTCAGTGTCGTGGCAGCCGGCAACGGGGGGCCGATGGCCGAAACAATCCTGGGACCGGGCGGCACGCCCTGGGTTTTGACCACGGGCGCCACGAGCCGCGCCGGTGAGAAATTTGAAGAAGCAATCCGGATCAACGAGCCGGAATCAATTGCCGGCAATTATGCAAGTCGGGAGGCAGCCTTCACGCCGTCGCTGAGAGAAGTCGGCCCGATAACTGGTGTGCTGGAACTCGTTAACGACGACTTCTTAGGTTTCGAGTCCGACGGTACGCTCGGCACGTTCAATGATGGATGCGAACCGTTCGTTAACAGCGCTAGCGTGCAGGGCCGCGTTGCTTTTATCCAGCGGGGTTTGTGTACGTTTCAGAAAAAGGTCGAGAACGCGCAGTCAGCCGGCGCAATTGCGGTGGTCGTCTTTAATAACCAGGGCGACCCGATTTTGATGGGCGGCGTCCGGAACAGCGTCACGATTCCGGCCGTAATGATCGGCGAGGCGGACGGCATTCTGTTGCGGGACCGGATCGCGACCGGCGAATCCGTCGAAGTTACACTGGACCAGTCAGTGCTGTTCAGTGTTGCCGATTCCGGCAATGCCGTGGACAGCTTCTCGTCCCGTGGTCCAAATTTGACGGACCTGAATTTCCTGAAGCCCGATGTCGTCGCGCCCGGAGTAAATATCCTCGCTGGGCAGACTCCGGATGTTGCCAACGGTATTCGCGGCGAACTGTTCCAATATCTGTCCGGCACGTCGCAATCGGTTCCCCATGTCGCTGGCATTGCTGCGCTGATCAAGGAGATGCATCCGGAGTGGAGCCCGGCAGCAATCAAATCAGCACTGATGACGACAGCGAGACAGGACATCCTGAAAGAAAACCGGCAAACACCGGCTGACGCGTTCGACATGGGTGCCGGGCACATCGTGCCGAACCAGGCTGTCGACCCTGGGCTCGTCTATGAGACGACGACCGAGGACTTCGACGCCTACCTCTGCGGCACGTCGACACCACGGCTGCCTGACGGCGAATGTGCGGCGCTGCTCGGCGCCAACCCGGCACCATCCGGCGAGGAATTGAACCTGCCATCGATTGCCGTCTCCACCCTGGGGGCCACTGCGACGGTCACCAGAACGGTAACCAATGTCGGCCCGGCCGAGCAGTACAGCGTGTCAATCGAAATGCCGGCCGGGATCGGGGTTTCAGTGAATCCAGCGATCCTGTCGCTCGGTTCCGACGACAGCGCTGCATTTGAAGTCACGTTCACGAATCTGGGCGCGGCACCAGGCATCTGGTACCAAGGTTCACTGACCTGGGAAAGCGTGGAACATAGCGTCCGCAGCCCGTTCGCCGTGCGCACCGTGGCGCTGGTAGCCCCAGAGCAGGTTGACGGCAGCAATACCACCGGAAGCGTCCAAATACCTGTGGATTTCGGATACAACGGCAGTTATCAGGCACAGGTCCACGGCCTGCGCCCGGCCTGCAGACTGCCGGCCTCAGTCGTTGATTTCGAATCCGGCTGCCAGGATACGGGCACGGTGTTCATCGCCGACGACCCATTCAACGAATACAATCTGTTCGACCCGGACTTCCTGCCCGACTATATCCAGCGCATTGAATTCGACGTACCCGAGGATCAACGCCTGCTGCGGATTTCGTTATTCCAGCGTTTCATCGACGACGGCAATGGCAATGATGACCTAGACATCATCGTTTACCGTTGCACGGAACAGCTCGACCCGGCGGCGCCCTGCACACGCTTCGTTTTCCTTGATCAGGGGATTCGGCCGTTTACCTCCGACGAACAGATCGACCTGCCGTTCCCGGCGCCAGGCCGCTACGTCGTCGACATCCACGGCATTGAAACCGACGAGGTCAATTTCGGACCCGGTGCAAATACTTCGCTGTATGTCTGGGCTGTCGGTGACAACGATAATCAGGATACCCTGATCATCGGCGGAGTTCCGGCAAGCGTCAGCGCCGGATCGACCGAAACACTGACGGCCGACTGGAACAGCCTTGCGCCCGCACTTTATCTTGGCGGCATATCCCACATAGGCCACGACAATAACGGCGATCTGATTACAACCGACCAGAATGGCGACCCGCTAATCACTTTGATCGACATCGAGGCGAATTAGCCGGCGAATGCGTCGGAAAAACTTGCGGAAATATTTGCAAGCGATAAGGCAAGTATGACCACCCAGGTCAGCAGCGTTCCCCAGTAGCGACCGAAACTGCGGCCACTGCTTTGACTGAGACCCCAGGCATGCAGCAATCGGGCCAGCAGGAGCACCGCTCCGGCTGTATGCAGCAACCAGCCCGTCAAAACCTGCGACTCCGCAACGGCAAGTAGAATCAGCGCAATGGGCACGTATTCAGTAAAGTTGGCCTGTGCGCGCTGCGCCCGCAACAGGCTTTCCTGACCGCCATCGCCAAGACCAACGCTCAATTTCCTGCGCGAGCGAACCACTCGAAAACTCAGAACCAACAGGAGCAGACCGGCAAGCGATGCATATATTGCTGTGATTGTTAACGACATGATTTCACCTTTATATATTCATCGCGGCCCGAAGCTCACAATGATTCGGCTATGATTCGGACATGCTGGCACATTCGGAATACCGGTAACAATCAACGAGGTGGTCATTGATCAGGCCGGTAGCCTGCAAGTGCGCATACAAGATCGTGCTACCGACAAACTTGAACCCCCGGCGTTTCATGTCTTTGCTGAGCTGATCTGACACGGATGATGTCGCAGGAACATCGGCTTGCCGGCGCCATTTATTCTGGATCGGGGATCCATCGACGAACTGCCAGATATAGGCGTCGAAACTGCCGGCTTCGTCCTGCACCTCAAGAAATGCGCGCGCGTTGGTCACGGCAGCCTGAACCTTGAGCCGATTCCGGATAATGCCTGGATTTTTCAGCAGGCTCTCGATCTTGCGCGCGCCGAAACGGCTGACCTTTTCGACGTCAAAACCGGCAAAAGCCTCGCGATAGCCATCCCGCTTGTGCAACACCGTCGACCAGCTGAGTCCGGCCTGGGCACCTTCCAGCATCAGGAACTCAAATTGCCTGCGATCGTCGTGGACCGGCGTTCCCCATTCTTCATCGTGGTAACGACGATAGGCGTCGCTGACGTTTTCGCACCAGGGACACCGCTTCAATTCAGCTTCTCCGACCACTTTTGTAGCTCACGTCCGAAACGGGAACCGGCAGTCTAGCGAGGCTGATGCTGCTGATAAAGCGCCCCAAAGACTGGCTGGTGCCGTCCGGTTAACGGCGCCGGGGTCACCCCGAGCCCATCCCGGGCGTTCAAAAACGTGGAAAGCGGGCTGGATTATGGTAAAAAAGCCTCTGTATCCCCGGTTCGGTTGCGGCCAAAGCCAGCCCGTGCAACACAGCAGTGGATCCCCGGAGGGGGGTGACCGCCGAACCACCCAGCGCGTCAGCGGAGACTAGGGCCATGAGTGACACTGATCGGTACGCAGTGATCGGGCATCCGATAGCTCACAGCAAGTCACCTATCATTCACCAATTGTTTGCCAGGCAGACCGGTGAGCAAATCAGTTACGAGGCCCTGGACGTGCCACCGGAACAATTGCGGGCATCGATTACCAAATTTACGGATGAGGGCGGCAAGGGCCTGAATGTAACCGTACCGCACAAGCGCAAGGCCGCGCAGATTGTCGATATCCTGACGGACCGGGCACGCATGGCCGGGGCGGTCAACACCATCACGCCACAGCTATCAGGCGAACTGGAGGGTGACAATACCGATGGAATCGGACTGGTCGCGGACCTGGTCAATAACCTTGGTATTACGCTGCAAGGTGCCAGGATCGTAATTCTGGGCGCGGGCGGCGCCACCCGTGGCATCGTGCCGCCGATACTCGAGACTAAGCCGGAAATACTGGTCGTTGCGAACCGTACCGAGGAAAAAGCCAAGTCCCTGGTGGAATTCTTCGGGCCACTGGGCAATATTTCATCGAGTTCGTTCGACGATCTGGAGGGCCGGTCGTTTAATCTCGTTATCAACGCAACATCGGCGGGTATTGATGGTGAAGTACCGCCTTTCCCGCAGTCCATCCTTGGGCCGGATACAGTCTGTTACGACCTGTCGTATTCGATGAAGGAGACACCCTTTGTCGCTTGGTCACGCAGCCACGGGTCCAGGGAGGCTCATCAGGGTTGGGGGATGCTGGTCGAACAGGCGGCTGAATCGTTCTGCATTTGGCGAGGCGTGCGGCCGGATACTGATTCGGTGCTGAGCCGGCTGCGCTGATCAAACGTAAGCTTAAGAAAAAACCTCTGAGCGCTTCGGACTTAGCGCATCAGCACGAGTTCCTCGGCGCTGGTCGGGTGGATCGCAACTGTGTCATCGAAATCCTTTTTTGTCGCCCCCATGCGTACGGCGACGGCGAATCCCTGCAACATCTCGTCCGAAGCGGGGCCAAACAGGTGGATTCCAATTACGGTTTCCTCTTCACCTTTAGTTAACAATTTTATTTGTGATTCGGGCTTGTGATCACTTACAGCATATGACAGAGGTACAAATTTTGAGATGTAGGCGCGTACCTGATCGCCGTAGAGTTCGCGTGCCTTCGTCTCCGTTAACCCGATCGTACCGACGGGAGGATGAGTGAAGATAACCGTGGGAACGTTTGTGTAGTCCAGGTGACGATCACTCATGCCACCGAATATCCGGTCACTGAGACGGCGGCCCGCGGCAATGGCTACGGGCGTCAGCGCCAGCTTTCCGGTTACGTCGCCAATTGCGTATACACCGTCCACGTTGGTTGCCTGGTAATCGTCCACCGGGATGAACCCATCTTCGTTCATCGACACGTCGGTATTTTCCAGCCCCAGTGATTCAGTTAAAGGCCGGCGACCTACGGCCCAAATGACGCAGTCAACTGGTCCGATGGATCGCTGATCTTCGGTGTGCAGCGTCAAACCGTCTTTAACTCTTTCGACTCGCTCTACTGTCGCGTGACAGTTGAGCTCAACGCCGTCGGACTCGAACGCCCCAACAACTGCCCGCTGCAACATCTCGTCGAAAGAGCGCAACAGACTGTCGTATCGCGCACAAATGCTGACTTTGCTACCAAGCGCCGCCAACACCGCGGCAAGCTCCACGCCGACATAGCCGGAGCCAACAATCGCCACTCTGGCGGGTCTTTCAGTCAGCTCAAAAAAGCCGTCGGAGGTGATGCCCAGTCCCGCCCCATCCAGATCCGGTACGCGCGGTTCACCGCCGGTTGCAATAATAATGTGTGGAGCGGTGAACGAAAGTTCACCGACCCGGACTGTATTGGAGTTTTCAAAGCGCGCTTCGCCTTGAATAATCCGGACCTTATCCGCTGTCAGATTGTTCTCATAGATGTCGTTCAACCGCTTTATGTAAGCGTCCCGCCGCCGCTTCAGTTCCCCCCAATCCTGTCCGCCCACTGATACGTCAAATCCGTATTCCGGTGCTTCGTGTATTTCGTGCGCCAAACTTTCGGCATACCACATTATTTTTTTTGGAACGCAGCCGACATTGACGCAGGTGCCGCCCATCCGCCCCTTTTCAATTATTGCCACGCGCGCGCCGTACTCGGCGGCTCGGCGGGATGCCGCAACGCCGCCGCTGCCTCCACCTATGGTGATCAGATCGTACTGCTCCGTCATTTCTATAACTTTTCCTTAAATTGTCGAATGAGCATATTACGACAGCAGAACAACATTATCGCCCCGGCAGCCCGCCGCAACGGATGTGTTAGCATCGCCGCAATTCGGCAGTGCGACCGGCATACAGATGCAAAACCCCCTTCTAGAGGTCAGCGGTTTACCAAAGTTCAGCGAGATCCGCGCAGCTCACGTGGAGCCCGCGTTGAGGACAACGCTGGAACAGAACCGAGCGGATCTGGAATCAATTCTCAGCGCTAACGGAGAGCCGAGTTTCAGCGATTCTATTCTTCCGCTAGAGGAACTTCGCGATCGTTTACATCGTACCTGGGCGCCGGTCAGCCATCTGCACGGCGTTCTGACTTCGAACGAACTACGCGAGGCATATAACCTTTGCCTGCCACTGCTGGCGCGTTACGAAACCGAAATGGCCCAGGACCGACGGCTATTCGCTCTATATCAAAAGGTTTCCACAAGCCTCGAGGGCACGGCCAAAGGCCCCGAACAAAATCTGCTGGATCACGCGTTACGGGATTTCCGACTGGCGGGAGTCGATTTGCCTGCGGAAAAAAAGGCCCGTTTCAAAACGGTTATCGAAGAACTGACGCAGCTTCAGGCCAAATTCGAGCAGAACCTGCGCGATGCCATGGCCGCGTGGTCCTGGCACGAGACCCGGCGTGAGCGACTAGCAGGTATTCCGGAGACGGTTCTCGCATCCGCCGCTGAGGCAGCAGCAGCAGAAGACAAGCAGGGATGGCTGTTGCATCTGAACCAGCCGACCTACGTTGCCGTAATTACCCATGCAGAGAACCGCGATCTACGTTTCCAGTTCTACCGGGCATGGGTCACCCGTGCGTCGGACGAGGGCCCAAACGGGGGTCAGTTCGATAATTCGGAAACCATGGATCGTATTCTCGCCCTGCGTGCCGAAGAAGCGGCATTGGTCGGATACGAAAACTTTGCAGAGTATTCACTGGTCACCAAAATGGCCGGGTCTGTCGAGGAAGTGCGGGGGTTTCTGCGGCAGTTGCTCGACGAGTCCAGGTCCGTCGCGCGTCGTGAGTTGGCGGATCTTGAGCAGTTTGCCGACATCGAACTGGAAGCCTGGGATATCTACTATTACAGCGAAAAGCTTCGGCGCGACCGGTTTTCCATCTCCGATGAGGAGCTGCGTCCGTATTTCCCGTTACCAAAGGTCCTAGATGGATTGTTTTTGGCCACCAACAAACTCTTTGGCATTACCGCTGAGCGAGACCATAACGTTGATACCTGGCGGCCAGACGTGCAGTTTTTCAAACTCCTAGACGCAAACGGTATCGAGATTGGCGCTTTTTTCCTTGATCTTTTTACACACCAGAACAAGCGCGCTGGTGCCTGGATGGATGAGTGCATAATGCGCAAGCATATTGGCGATCGTCTACAAACGCCGGTCGCCCATCTGGTCTGTAACTTTACGTTGCCGACGAATGATGCGCCCGCACTTCTCACGCACGATGAAGTCGTTACTATATTTCATGAATTCGGGCATACGCTGCACCATTTGCTCACCCGCATGGACTATCCGAGTGTCTCCGGGATAAACGGCGTACCCTGGGACGCCGTGGAGTTGCCGAGCCAGTTCATGGAAAACTTTGCCTGGGACCCACGCGTTGTCATTGCCCTGTCCAGTCATCATGTCACCGGGGAGGCATTGCCGGAAGAACTTCTCGAACGGCTCCAGGAGTCGCGTACCTTCCAGGCTGGCATGCAAATGTTGCGGCAACTGGAATTCGCGCTGTTCGACTGGCGGATCCACGCTGAGTATTCGGATGAAACCGGTGGACGAGTTGGTGAAATCCTCAACGAGGTTCGTGAGCAGGTTGCAGTTGTGCGGTACCCGCCATTCAACCGGCTTGCGCACAGCTTCGCACATGTTTTCGGTGGCGGTTATGCAGCTGGGTACTACAGCTACAAATGGGCAGAGGTACTATCGGCCGACGCATTTGCCGCGTTCGAGGGCGAGGACCTGTTTAATCGCGACGCCGCAACAGCCTTCCGTCAACAGATACTGGAGGTTGGCGGCGGTGCCGACATTAGCGAAGCGTACCGTGCCTTCCGCGGGCGCGCTCCAGATATAGAAGCGCTTCTGGTTCGGTCCGGTATTCATTCACCGCCGGATGTTCAGTCAGCGACTTGACGAGTTAGCGCAACGGTATACGCATTTCCCCAAACGATGAAAATCGCAAGCTGGAATGTTAATTCAATTCGTGTGCGTATTGACCACGTGCGGGACTGGCTGCGCGAAGAACAAGCAGACGTGCTCGGGCTGCAGGAAATCAAGATGCTGGAGGAAAATTATCCGGTAAGCGATTTGGAGGAGGTTGGCTATCACAGCCTGGTGAATGGTCAGAAAACCTACAATGGTGTCGCGCTGCTGTCGCGCGAGGAACCCGAAGACCCGATTTGTGATCTGCCAGGTTATGACGATCCGCAAAAGCGCGTCGTCGCAGCATCCTACCGGGATATTCGCGCCGTCAACATCTACGTCCCAAACGGCCAGACCGTTGGATCGGAGAAATTTGAATACAAACTAGAGTGGCTCGATGCGCTGCGCGAGTTTCTCGCAGCTGAATTACTGAAGCATCCGCGGCTAGTCGTATTCGGTGACTACAATATTGCGCCCGAGGACCGCGACGTGCACGACCCAGCCGATTGGGAGGGCAAGGTCCTGTGCAGTGATGCAGAGCGTGAGAAACTTCGCAACTTGATGGATCTCGGTCTGGTCGACAGTTACCGGTTATTCGACCAAGCGGAGAACGGTTTCAGTTGGTGGGACTACCGTGCGGGGGCCTTCCGGAGGAACCGGGGACTTCGCATCGATCTGATGCTGGTCTCAGAATCACTCGCCGCCACCTGTAGCGCTAGTGGTATCGATCCAGCTCCCCGACGGCTTGAGCGTCCATCGGACCATGCGCCGGTCTGGGCTGTTTTCAATTGACCCGCCAAAACCGGCGCAGGCCCTCACTGCACCACATTTAAAACGACGATTCGACACGGCCAAGCGTTTAGCTACCATTTCCGCAAATATGGTGATTGTGCGGATGTCGGGTGCATGTGAGAATGTTCCCCTGGAATCGCGAGGGAAGCGCGATCTAAAAGTCTGCAAGGAAGCTAGGCCATTTCTTCGGTACTGCAGACAAGATGGTAGTAAACCACGATTCATTACCGGTTTCGCGACTGACTCCGAAAGATCGGAGAGACGACTACGATGTTACCAACACCGTAAAGGTCAGCTCCATAAATCAGGTCAGAGCGGCCGTCGGCAGGCTATTCCGGGCCGCCTACCCGAACGCATCGTTCGATCAGGGGTGGATGGCCTTCCACGATTTTCGCTTGCTGTTCGAAGGCCGAATGCCTGGCTACCAGGGTTGCGATACCGTCTATCACGACAGGCAGCACACGCTCGACGTAACTCTGGCGATGGCGCGCCTGATTGCCGGCCACGAGCGGTCCGTGCCAGTACCCGACCGGCTCGGGGAATACCGCGCGACCGTCGGACTGATCACCGCACTGTTGCATGACTCCGGGTATATCCTCGAAACCACTGACACCGCGCACCAAAACGGCGCCGAGTATACGCTATCCCATGTTTCGCGTAGTGCCGCCTACCTACGCGATTACCTTCCGAAGATTGGCCTTGCTCAAGCGGTTCCCATCGCTACCGAGATCGTTCATTTCACGGGTTATGAGAAGAGCCTCGACGAGATCGAACTCGATGATCCAAAAGACAGCCTGATTGGCCATCTGCTCGGCACTGCTGATTTGATTGCCCAGATGGCGGACCGCTGTTACCTGGAAAAATGCCGCGATCGCTTGTACTGCGAATTTGTGCTGGCCGGCATCGCGATCAGCGACCAGGGCGACGGCTTCAAACTGGTTCGCTACCAGTCCGGTGTTGATTTGTTGCGCCAGACCCCCGCCTTTTACCGTGATACGGCGCTTCGGCGTCTGGACGGTTACTTCAGTGGTGCCTACCGGTACATCGAAGCGCTATACAACGGCCGCAACCCGTACATGGACGTGATCGACAGGAATCTGCGTTATCTCGAGCACATCATCGAGATCGGAGAGTGGCCGGAGCTGCGACGCAATCCGCCGTGCTTCACCGTAAAAGACAGCGCGGTGTCAGCAACGAACGTGCTGGTCAATAGTTACCTCAACAATATTCGTAACTCGCCGGTGGTGCTGGGGAAGGCGTGAAGCGATAAATTCCTGGCACAACGACCGTTACTTAACGTATACAATACTCTTCAGTTCCCCGGCCTCTACTTCAAGATCCGCGGGCCACAGTCCGGTCCCCCGATCGTAGCGCCAAATCTCGACCTCATAGGTACCCGTTTGTCGATTACCGGAGAATACGGGCCGTTGCTCAACCGTCTTCGTGTCCGGATCACCACAATGCTTCAACACCTCATCCGCGGCCATTCCAGCTCGAATAAGTTTTCCCTTACACCTAAGAGTCGTATCTGCGCCCTGGCCGACACTCGACATAGTAATTATGAGCAACAACAACACCGACTTTTTCATATGGTTGTCCCTGGCGCGCCGCGATGAGCCGCAATGGTCTGGTTTAAAGGGTATTTGACCATGCGGGTCGAGGTCATGTTCAACCCTGATCGCAAACGCGTTGCAGCGATTGGATCCGACCATGCAAAACAGGTTGACATAATTCCATTGTGAACGATGAACCGGCCACACAGTTCAACCCGGGAATTCCTCGAATCGAGGTAAGTCATCGTTGAGATCGTACCAATCGCGCTTCTGACTCACCCAGATGTGCGTTTTCGAACGGATTCCGGGATCTCCGTCGATCGTGCCGATGCGTAACCCCACCATGTCGGGGCTGGCTTGCGACCGAGCGAAAACATGTGCCCCACAGCGACTGCAGAACCAGCGATTCTTTCCTGGAGAGGATTCATACGGTGTCAGCGCATTTTCACCGGAAATAATTTTGAATGCGCCTTCGGGTACGAAGCCGGTAGATCCATAGACCGTGCCATTGATCTTTCGACAGGTTTCACAATGACAGTGAATGATTCCCTGTATATCTTCCGAGACTTCGAACTTCACTGCCCCACAATGACAACCGCCGCTAACCATCATTCCTCTCCATCCCAGTACCCCACAGGTTTCTTTGCATAAAAGCCGCCGACTTTGTTGCGCCCACCGCCTTTGAGCCAGAATTTGTCTGCCAGCACCCCGAGTTTCTCCGAGTCCGGGTAATGCACAACGTCGGGCATATTCATCGTCGAGATACAAATATATAGCAGGTCTTCTTGCCCTTGATTGACGAATACGTGCGGGTACTCGGATCCGCGGGGTATCAACACAAAATCGCCTTCCTCCATTTCCACTTCCTGCTCTCCGACCGACAACACACCGACCCCGGAAAGAACGTATATCGCCTCATCGTTCGCGAGGTGAGCATGTCGCGGAAAGGCCCGTTTGCCCGGTGCTACCTTGAAAACGGCACAACCAAGACCGCTATCGTTTTCCGGTGCCGTCAGACCGATGCGGCCGCATTGGAAATTCTCACCGTGTGATCTTTCGCTCCAGTCCTGATCGCGAACATTGGATTTGTGAATCATTCTGCTACCCGTTTTCTATAGCTGGTATTTTCCCGGAATCACCGCTCGCCCGGATTCGGCTCGGCACGCCTGAGGCGCTCATCCTCAGCCAGTTTGCATTCGGGCAGGTCATCGAACATGCGCGGACTAAGTGTGCCGTCCGGATTCGCTCTGGGTTCACCGAGGTCTTGGTAATAACGATCGCAAATGTCCGGATCGGTGCGGCTCGCTTTACACTGTGCGATTTCCCGTGTCCTGATGGGCGCTATCCGGGCTTCCCTGGCCGTTTCACAGCCAGCGTCCAGTTCCTCCAGCGACATATCCGCGTATTGCACTTCCCGGACTTGCGGCATCGCCGGGGCGGTTCCTGGTTCCGCCGCCGATTTTCTCGTCGGCGGTGGCACGAATCCGGGCAGCGGGGCTGGTTCAACGATCATGACTTCTGCCGCGACTCCGTCCGGTGGAGGGCTGGTCGAGTAAGTCGCATGTCCAGACTCATCCACTGTTTTGTAGACGGTCTGAGCCGGGAGTCCTGCAAAAACAAATAGACATAGCACGCCCACCACGAAAAGGCCCGATGGCCGAACCGCGTACAAGAGCCCATCAGCTTTGATTTCAGACATCGCGCACTTTATGTATGCATCCCTGCAGCTGATGCACGCTAGCATAGTGGTATGGTCTGCCGCGCGAGAGCGGTTCCCCGCCCGGGTGTTCGGCACCGAAACACTCGCTATCCGTTGATATAACGCTCCATTTGCTCGATGACGAACTGTTGCTCGGCGATTATGTACTTGACCAAATCTCCAAGTGAAATAATGCCAAGCACTTCATCGCCGTCGAGAACCGGCAGGTGACGGATTCGGCGCTCGGTCATTATCGCCATGCATTCCTCGATCCTGTTATCCGGCCCCGTCGTGATCACCTCGGAGCTCATGATCTCGCTAATTTTCGTGTTTTCTGATGACCGTCCTTCCAGGATAATTTTTCGGGCGTAATCTCTCTCGGAAATTACACCGACTAATTTCTGGCCATCCATCACGATCAACGCACCCACTGCCTTTTCAGCCATAAGATGAATTGCATCGTAGACCGACGCATCCGGAGCAATGCTCCAAACGTCATACCCTTTCTTCTTCAGTAATGTTTGAATCCTTTTCATCGGATTTTCCCCTGTCATGCCCTGTTGGCAGCGGCTAACTACGGGGCAGGGCGAGCATCAAATCTTCATCCCGAATTTTCGAGTTCCCCGGCCGGGCATTATTAATGCTTAGCCAAAAAGACGAAGCGACGGACCACCGAGTTCGCCAAGTAACCACCCGAGGTTGTCCAAGGATACGAATGCCAACGGCACGCTGAGAAATAGCAGAAGCCATCGAGCGTGCTTGTCGGTACGGATAAATACATATAGAACCGCTATGTAATGCACGGCGGCCAACGCGAGTGCAATTGCAGGGACAGAGAAGAGATCGCCGGCAGCGGCGAACGAGTAAAATAACGAGCCCAACCCGAATATCACCGCCAGAAGGAAGGCGATCGTCGTCTCTTTCCCGTTTGCCTCTCTGCTTGGCATCGTCGATCCCTTTGGTCCTCCGATTCCCCTGCCGATGGAATCGGCTCTAACTATAACCCAAGCTCGGCACCCATTTCCGCCCGGATCTTTGCCGGCCACCGAATTTCGACTAGCACGCCGGGCGCCCCTCAGCGTTCTTCCTGGAAGATGTATTTACCAAGGTCGTTATTCCGAAGAATGGTACGTGCCTTGACACGATCTTCCGGAAGGACTTGCAGATAATACCCCTGATCGGCGCCGGCAATGGCCAGGTGTCCACCTATGGCGATTTCGAGAACAGTCACTCCTTCACTTTCGAGCAACGACTTCATCGCTGCGAAGGTTCCGAAATCATAAGTGTGCGCTATTCGTAGAGATGCCACGGTGCGATAAGCCAACCAGCCGTTTTTCCGTTGTCGTCCTCAACCGGAAGATTTGGCGTACGCCGGTTGATGACTCGATTCTCGTTTTGTATTCACACTACGCGCCAGGAAAATAGCGATGATCAGGGCGACGACACCGGTGGCAGCGATTAAAACAAGCGAGCCTGTTCCCAGCGCACCCTGGTCGAACGGGCCCCAAGTCCACAGGCCGAAAGCCAGCAGACAATTGGTCACGCCGTGGGCGACGATTGGAGGCACTAGCGAACGGCCCAGGTAACGCAAATACCCCCAGCCCGCCAGTGTTACGAATAGCCCCAGCCACTGTTGGAAAAGTTCGATGTTCCAGCGATGCGCTGCTGTATTGACGATGCTGACAATCACGATCGCGGGCCAGACACCCATAACTGCCATCAAACGAGTCTGCATAACGCCACGAAAAGCCGCTTCCGCGAGCACCGCCGCGAATAGCGCCATGACGAACCAATATAAGAAAGCGAATGCCGTGCTGACCTCGGCCTGCACGCCCTCCGATACGCGCACATACCCGTGAAATGCCCCCTGCAGGATGCAGACGACGATGCCGACCACGGTGATCGCCGCAGCAAACCCATACACGCGCCCCCACGGAACGTCCCTCGGTATCCCCAACCCGATGGGGCGCCAGCGCTGCATACCAACAATGGCCGCGATCAATAGCCCGATGATCGGGATGGGAAACCAGGGGAAGTCCGGTGCCGACCGCTCATTGAGCACTACCAAGCCTATGCCCAGAGCCATCACGGCCGAGAAAAACAGCATCGTAATGACAATCGCAGTGACTGTTGACCAGATCTGCTGGCGATTCATTTGCTTATTCCTTGTTCACGTGTGCCGTCCTGAAATCTCCCGCGCTAGGGTAACGCCAATCCGATGCCCTTAACTGTCTTCAGCGCCTCCCGTCAGCACGCAAACGATTTCGATGCGGCGCAATTTACTGCCGTCGAATCGAAGCGTAGACACGCCACTGCGGTCGTTCGGACAGGCGCTGGTGCCGATGTCGTTACTTTGCCAAGAGGGCGCAGCATCGAGGATCTCGAGGTCCTCGTCAGTCAATCGAATCGTATCTATCTCATGCGGCGCTTCGGATTCCACGCCGGACAGTGGGATCAACGAGGCTTTTTGTTCTTTCAGCACCTCCAGCAAAGCGGATTTTGTTGCGCCAATTTTCAATGATTCAAACTCGCCCTCCAAAACGACAAACCGGTTCGGGGTAACCGCTCTGGAAAAGTATATCGTGAGGAACGCCACCACCAGTGACATGACCAGAATGCAGGCCAGGAAATAACGACTCATCGATCAGCTTTCCATTCTGCGTTGAACGCTACGTCAGCACCTTGCAACGGCGCGGTTCGCCCCGGGCGACATGTGCCGCGCCTCGTTAGCTCGCCTCCGCCATGCAACCTCCCAGCTGTGCGCCATACAACGCATCTTGCGTCGCTCCCTTTGCCACGGCCAGCGAGTATCCAACGTAGTACTTGTAGATGTTTCCAACGTAATGCACCGTCTCGCGACCGATGCGGCGCGCTGCGGTAATCTCGACCTGGTCGAACCATTGATTGCGGTCATGACCCTCGATCGCGGCTTCGCGCCGGATTCTGGCAATACGTGCGGGGCCGGCATTATAGGCGGCCAAGCTGAATAACCATCGATTGACCGGGTCCATGTCCTCGCTGAAATAGCGGTCTGACAGAAACCGCATGTATTTGGCGCCGGCGTGAATGTTGTTCTCGAGCTGGTCAATGTTTTCCACGCCGACGTTTCGATCCGCCGCGGTGGACGGGCGCACCTGCATGATACCGACGGCACCTGCTCCGCTGCGACGGTTCTGCCGCAAGCCGGATTCCTGGTAGGCCTGTGCCGCCAGCATAAGCCAGTCAAGGTCGTACAGTCCTCCGTACTTTTGAAACAACCCGGCCACTTCCTCCACATCCGCACTTCTTTTTCCGGACGCGGCGCAACGAACCCGCTCAGCATCAGACAAATATCGATCGTACACGACGTTACCAAACAGGGTTCCGCGGCCATATTTCCTGAGGAATTCGTTTAACAGGGCTTTGAGTTCAGGATTGTCTTTACGCACTGCCCAGGCGATGGAACCACCCTCATTGACTATGAGATCTTCCCGAACCTTGACGTTTGGAAACACCTCCGACCAAAAAACCGCCTTGTAGTCATCCATAACAGTCGCCGGAATCAACCCAGCGTCCACCATTTCCATCAGGTCTTCGGCCTCGAGCAGTTCGTCTGCTGCACGGATAACCGGCGGCGGGCTCGCGTCTGCACCAAGCTGCTCTATCAATGCTCGCAGATGTTGTTCATAGCTGCTCGAAGGCCGCACGAAGATTTCAAGCCCCCGGAGGTCCTCAAGTCCTTCGATCGGCCGCGCCGCCGGCCCGGTAACAATGACCTCGTTGACATTGGTTAGCAGCGGCCGGGTGAAATCGAGGATAGCGGCCCGATCCGGAGTGATCGTCAAATCTGATGCAACCATGTCTGCATATCCGGCGACCAGGTCCCGGATCAGCTGATCACGGCTCACCGGCACCGGCACCACCTCTACCCGGAGGGTGCGGCGCTTTAGTTTTTCGTTCAAAAAATCTTCAAACTTTTGCAACAACTCAAAAGTTGCGCCGCGCGGACGACCCTCGTCAAAAAAATACTGATAGCCGCCGAGGCTGACGAGCACGCGAAGCATACGTCGGGCGACAATTCCATCCAGGTCATCGAAGCGCGGCTCCCAGAATCCATCAAATTCTTCGGGCAGCAATTCGCCGGCAGACGGAAATGGGGGCGGCGCTTGCGACGGTGGTTCAACCTCAGCCACAGTCTCGCGTTCCAACACCGGCTGCTCCAATGCTGCAAATCCGCTGAGGTAATTCGCAACGGGCCAGGCGGCAACCCCCAGACAGCCGAGACCCAATGCCATGAATCCAAATACCGGGCGTCCAATACGCCGCAGACACATCCATCCGCCAAAGATCACGCCGGGAATCCCGAGTATGCCCGCAGCTGACAGCAAATCCATCGAGATCGAATCGATTTGCATATCGCTGAAATAGCTTATTCGCAACAGCGCTGCGAGCGCGAGTGCACCGGGAATCAATTCCCCCAGCGCAATGATGTATGACAGGCGGTCTTCGTTTGAATACTGCGCCGGAATCAGCTTAAACATACTGCGGCTCTTCGCACTTTGCCTGTTCGGCGGATCAATCCAACGGACTTACGATTCGGTCGGGCCGACCGTAGGATCCATGTGAGCCGTCGCCCGCTTATCACGAGCGACCTGATCTTCCTGGAAGCCATGTTCCGACAGATCAAATGCATTGCCCAGGGGATCTGCCGCGCGAAACTCCGCATATCGGCCAGCTGGTCGCATGGTTGGCTTCTCGACACCTTCGGCAATCAATTTTTCCGTGAGCGCCTCGATATCGTCGATAAGAAAGCCAAAATGGTTCAGTCCAACGGCGACCTCTCCCTGGGTCGTTGCCGGTAATATGGCGAGGTTCATATAGCCATCGCTTAAAAATACCGGGCCTTTCCCGATTGGCCCGGCCCGGAGCTTGATCTCCATGTCGAACACGCTCACGTAGAAGGCGGCTAGTTTATCCGTGTCCGGCGTGTACAGAGCGAGATGGCGAATTTTTGGTCTGCTCATGGCTCTTCTCCAAGCTGGGGACGTCATCATTTGGCAGGTGCGAATTCACTGTAGACCAATGGCTCTTCACCCTGCGTATCAACATAGGAACGAATGGTCTGCGTTAGCGTGTCCAGCGGCGCACTGTCGCCCTTATTCATAAACAGTTCCACCGTGATTCGATATTCTCTGAACATGACCAATCCACTAACCGGCCCATGTGCCGGTGTCAGAATACTTGGCCGCTGTAAGAATTCCCCTTCCTCCACGAACGGCTCACTGAAATCCTGCGGGTTTTCAAATGTCGCTCGTGCAAAGAACTGCTCCGGCAAGTCCGGCGAGAGAGTGACGCGCAGAACATACGCAGCCGTCCCGTCGGCCACCTGGAAACCGCCCTTAGTTACAGCCATCAGGCTGGACTGCACCGGCCGCGGCTCAGTAATGGTTGGCCCGCCCTGGTAAATTCCGGATACAAAGTACTGGCCTGCCGGAAGGCTTTTTGTGGCCGAAGACGAACAGCCTGCAGCGACCAGGCTGACAGCGACGAGATTGAGTGCGGATATTCGGTTCATCTGAGGTCTGGCGCTTTGCTCTGCGCTAGAGGCTACACACACCGTCTCTGCGCAAAAATCGGGCGGCATTTTTGCAGAATATGCCCTGAAGATCAGTGTCGGTGAGAAACTCGGCTGAACGGTACGCGCCCAGCGCCGATTCATAATCGTCCCCGTCGCTGCCAAACATCACCCGATTCAGCAACCTCGCTTCTTTGAATGCCGCCAGCAACCGGTGGAATTGTTCGCGCGGCAGGATTTTTTGAAATGGACTGACATCGACATAGATCCTCGGGTACTGAATCATCATGTCCAGAACCATCGGATAAACCAATGGGTTTGCGTGCATGATTTGCACTCTCAGCTTGGGATACCGCACCAATACTTCCTCCAGCGACAAGGGGTTCCCCAGCGACAGACGGAAATTCGGACAGCAGTTGCTGGCGGTCATCGGTGGCCCGGCATGCGTATGAATTGCTACCGGGATTTCGAGCCGCTCGGCCAGTTCGTAATATTGAGCCATGCGCGGATCATCGTAAGGGATGCCCGCGTACTGGTTTAGCAGTTCCCCCATTAATTTATAAGTGCCGTTCGTGTATTGCGATTCGAGCCACGCAATATCAGGAAATTCGCTGCCATCAGTAAAACATCTGTACTGGTTCCGGTTCGGATTCAAGCCGTCATGGCAGGGAAATACCGGCCCAAGGATCAGCCGATCTGGCGCTTCCCGGCTCCATCGTTCGAGAAATTCCTGCGGGCCACTGGTTGCGGCAAGCACGACGTTCGACTTTTCTACCTCTTGCAAGCGGGTTCGCATGTATTCAATATTTTCGGGATGATCGGGCGGCCCTTCCGCTCCACGCGGCCAGGCATGGAAATGCATGTCGATAACCGGCTCGCCCGCGGCAAAAACCGGGAGCGTGAATTGGATCAGTAACAGAACTGGCAGATACCGCATGTGCTTACTCCGGTCCGTCGACACTGGACCTTGTGGTTTTGTGGTCAATCCTAACGCAATTCCACGTCCACCGGCGGCACGTGGTGGATGCGGGACGCCGTCATGCGGGCTGCTGCAGGACAACTCCATTCGCGGCAACTACACTGGCACAGGACGGCGATTCCCCATTTTATGAGTAAACCCGAATTCCCAATGCGCGGACTGATCCGGGCCATGCAGGCGGCGGAATGACCGAACAGCACACCGTGCCGGTGCCAGCGCGGCTATCCTCAACCGTGATACTGGTGCGGGACGGTGACGACGGCCCGGAGGTACTGATGGTGCAGCGACACAAACGGGCAGCGTTTGGTGGCGCCTACGCTTTCCCGGGGGGTGTGTTGAGTGAAGTCGACCGCGAATCGCACGCCCTGATAAATGGCCTGACTTCCGACGAGGCAAATCAGCGTTTCGAGCTTAAACAGGGCGGACTCGATTTTTACAGCGCTGCGGCCAGGGAGTTATTCGAGGAAATCGGCATATTGCTGGCGCAGGATAAGAAGGGACGATGGGCGAGTGCAGACGATGCAGGTCGCGGAATCAGTTTGGAATTGCTTCGCTCGCGATTGTCCGAGGGTGATCTGAGCTGGCCCGCGTTGTTGAGCGAAACAGGCCTGGTACTGGCCGCCAATGAACTGCACTACATTGCGCATTGGGAAGCGCCGCTGCATTTGCGCCAGATTCGTGAAAGGTTTTCGACTCGCTTTTTTCTGGCCGTCTTGCCAGAAGGCCAGCAACCACGCATTGACCATCAGGAGTTGGTCAACAGCCGTTGGCTAACGCCCGCACGGGCACTGGAAAAGGCCCATGAGGGCGAAATGAGAATGATATTTCCGACCATCAAAAGTCTCGAGCAGCTGGCGAAGTTCTCCAACCTGGGCGCATTACAAACCTGGGCCAGGGAGCGTTGGCACGATGGCATATCAATGGTACGGCCGATAATGGTCGAGGAAGGTGGCAAAACGCGTTTTCTAGTACCTGGCGATAGGGACTACCCCGTAGATTCGGCGTGACCCAGAAATCGATACCGAGGACTACAACACAAATCGCCCCGGGCGTTCGCCGACTCGTGGCGCCAAATCCCGGCATGATGACCGGACCGGGCACAAACACCTATTTGTTTGGCGAAAAACAGGTGGCGGTGTTGGATCCCGGGCCGCTGATGCCCGAACACGTCCAGGCGATTCAACTTGCAGTTGCCGGGACCATTCGCTGGGTTGTCGTGACCCACACCCATCCGGATCACTCGCCGGCTGCTGCAATACTTGCCGCTGCTACCGGTGCAGAGCTGGTGGGACAGCCACCACCTTTCGGCGGCTCACAGGACCAAAGTTTTTTTCCGGAGCAGGTGCTGAACGACTGTGATCGCCTGGCGACAGACGAGTTTACGCTGCGCGCTGTCCACACTCCGGGCCATGCTTCCAATCATCTGTGCTATCTACATGAAGAACTTAATTGGCTGTTTACCGGCGATCACATAATGGGCGGCTCCACCGTGGTTATCGATCCTCCCGATGGGAACATGAACCAGTATCTGGCATCGTTGCGCCGCTTAAAGGAACTGGGACTACAAAAAATCGCGCCTGGCCATGGGGCTGTGCTTGATGACCCCGAGGCCGTTGTAGACCGCATCATTGATCATCGGCTGCAGCGCGAAGCGAAGCTGATCGATGCACTGGATGCCGGCGGGGTAGCCACCGCTGAAAAATTGCTCGTTCGAGTTTACGACGACGTCGACAGGCAGCTGCACCCAGTTGCTCTGCGTTCACTGCTCGCACATCTGATCAAGCTGCAGGAGGAAGGACGCGCGCACGACACGCAGGACGGTTGGGCCCTCTCAAAGTGAGTCAAAACTTGCTTCGAGATAACGTCACACCGCGATCCTGATAATCATGCTTGCCTTTTAAGCGTGCTCCGTGTGACTGTTTCCGCCGTTTCTAAACTGCCCAATGACCAGAAGAATTCCGAGACACACCAGAACGACGCCAACTAAATGGTAGAAATGCAAGCGCTCACCGAGAAACACGACAGCTAGGATCGTCCCAAACACCGGTAAAAGGTTCATGAAAATGCTGGCGCGTTTTGGTCCAACGATTTGATTCCCAATATTCCACATCAGCATCCCGAATATTGACAGCAACACCGCTAGCGTCAGAATTGCTGCGATTGCAGTGCCACTGAGCGGGACCGCACGGTACATAAAGGATTCAAAAATATAGAACGGAAATAGCGCGGTGCAGCCGATAACGATCATTGCAAACAGCGCCTCAACGTTGGTCAGCGATGCGGGAATCCTGCGGATATTCAGTGCATAGGTAGCGAATCCGCACATACCAATCATCGCGACAAGGTCACCGTCATTGAAATCCAGCGCGCTGAGCGTTTGCCAGTCGCCCTTGACCAAAATCACCGAAACGCCGACAAATGCCGAGATAACACCCGCGGCCTGTAAAGGAGTGAGCCTATCGCGAAAAAACAGCGCGCCAAACAATACCGTTAAGGCAGGCTGGGTTGTGTTAACCAGTGCAACATTGATCGCGGTCGTGTAGTTCAGCGCAATTAAAAGTAAAGTGGTACAGCCAATCATCAGGCAACCGAGCGCGGCCAGGGGCGCAAGATTTGCACGAATAATTGGGATTGACTGCTTCCGTCGGCGCCAGACAAACGGGAGCAACATCACACAGCCCACCGCCCATCGCCAAAATGCCAAGCCCACGGGAGGCACTTCGGTGTGTACCGCCCGGCCAATCACGTGATTCAAAGCCAGAAACAGCACGGTCAGCGTCAGGATGACGTAGGCGAAGCCGCGCCGGTTTGCAAATCCAATCGATGTCGATACGGGAATCGTCATATCACCTAACAAAAGCCCGCGTGGCGCCAATTGTACCGTGGCACTTCGTCGACATCTCGCTAAAAGATCATGCGGTTCGTTGAGTTCAATCAGCGGCGAGCCGGCGCGGCAAACCTGGGGATAATTTTCGCGGTGCTATACTGCCTCGGCTGTCCAATTGGTAAGCATTGCCAGGAGAACAATGTGACCAGTACGAATGTTGACCGGCGGACGGTTCTTTCCGGGGGCGCCGGGCTGGCGTTATCGCTGATCCACGGTTCCAGGCTCGCTGCGGCTGAGTCGAACGAGCGTAACCTTGCGCCGGGTACCCCACTCAGGATCGAATCGATCGAAACATTCTGGCTGCACGATCGGTCAAAAATGGGTGCGGCCTTTCCGAGGCTGTTCGTTCGCGTCTATACCGACCAAGGCATCGTCGGAGAGGCGTACACGTTTTTCTTGAACAGCTGGGACCAAGTCATGCCGTTGGTCAATGATGGCCTCGCACCAATACTGATCGGCATGGACGCCATGCAAATCGAGAGATGCTGGCAAGCATGCTGGCAAGCCCTGGATGTTCACTTTGCCCGGGGCACGGGTAACTCGATATTGCCCCAGTTCACGCGCGCGCTCGCGGTTATCGATAACGCGCTCTGGGACGCCGTAGGCAAAGCCTTGGGGGCACCCTGTTATCAAATGTGGGGGGCTTATACGAATGAACTGCCGGTGGTGTCCTTCGACCAGCGCTATCGACACCCCGGCGTCAATTACGACCCGGCCAAGTTCGCCAACCACATGGCCAAGCTGGTCGACATGGGTTACAGCGGGGTCAAACTCAAACCGGGTCGGCCGCCATTTACGCCGGCCGAGGATGCCGAGTGGGTGCATATTGTGCGTGACGCCGTGGGGCCCGACTTCATGATTCAGGCGGATGCGAACCTTCGGTGGAACGTCGACGATGCAATTGATTTCGGCCAGCGTGTGCAGGATGTCAATTTACGCTGGCTCGAAGAGCCGTGTCGCACGCGCCGTGAGATGGCCAGGGTTCGTGCGGCCACTGGCCTGCCGATTTGCGCCGGACAATCGGAAATTACAATCGATGGTGCACATTACCTGATGGTCGAAGACGCAATCGACGTTTGCAATTACGACCCGGGATACGGATGTGGGCCCACAGCCTGGCGCAAAGTTTACGGTCTCGCTTCTTCTTTCGGCGTCGAGATGTCCGTTCATCAGCAACCACAGATGGCAGCACACCTGATGGCAGCCACTCCCCATGGAGAAAAGCACGGCATCGAAATTTACATGCCCGATGCGGATCCCTATTTCCACGAAATGATCGAGAATCAAACTCCCATCGAGAACGGCAAGTATCGGTTACCGGAAGGGCCGGGCTTTGGGTATGTCTACGACAAAAAAGTCATAGCAAAGTACCGCCACGACGCATAACGCGCATCTAGCTGCCTGGGCTACGTAAACGGGTTTCATCGGAGAAAGAATCTCCGCAGCAGCCGCAGGGAATGCCGATGGTCAGGAACCGAGACTATCGAGGACGCGAGTGAAAACTTCCGCTGGCTGCGCACCGGAAAACGAATGCTTGCCATCAAATGTGAAAAACGGCACGCCAGCAACTCCCTGCCGTATGGCCTGCTCGCATTGCTTCTCCACTTCCGATTTGCCGTCGTCAGTTTCCAATCGTGAACGGACCCGACCGCCGTCCATCCCGGCATCTTCGGCAATCGCAGCAAGTATCTCGGTGTTCCCGATGTCAGCACCTTCGCAAAAAAACGCCTGAAACAGGCCTTCGGCCAACGCGTCCTGCACTCCCTCAGCATAGGCCCACTCGAGGAGCCGGTGTGAATCGACCGTATTTGGCCGGCGCTCAATTTTATCGAACCGGAACGAGATTCCGACGGACTCGCCAACCTGTTGCAGATCGGCTTGCATTCGTTTCACTGCGACTTGCCCGTACTTATCGACCAAGCTCTCGAGATAGTCACAACCTTGGGGTGGAATCGATGGATCGAGCTGAAACGGCCGCCAACGAATGTCCGCCGTCGAAGCAGTCGGTACCGACAGTGCTTGCTCCAGCCGCCGCTTCCCGACAAAGCACCAAGGACAAACCGTGTCCGAGACAATATCGATCTTCATGGGCGCCAGTTCGATGGCTCGGGACCGTGGAATACGTATATTGCCACCGTCACACCAAATCCAACGCCTACGCCGATCCCGGCGCCAATCGCAAGGCCAATGCCAACGTTACCGAAAAACCCACCGGTTACCCCACCCAGCAAAATGCCACTGACGATGCCCAGCGGCAGTGTGGCTTTGCCCCAACCCGAGACTTTCTGGTTGATTGGCTTGTTAGTTTGTGCATCAGACATTTCGGTACCGCGTCGAAGTGGTGACTCAAGGACGCCTATCCGTAATCACGGTGTACAAGATCCGGTGAGAAGGCCGGCAGACAAACCGCGACATATTCCGCACCTCCCTCGCCTGGCGTGCTATACCGGACCCACTCGCCGGCTTCTGCGACCAAGGCCTGCCCAGGGTGTACTTCGATCGTATCGCCCTCGGTTTCCGCGTGAACCATACCGCGCAATACCACGGTGATTTCACGAAACTCCGGTCGCTGGCCCGGCTCGATCCAACCCTGGGGCGATACCATGCGCGCGACGCTGCACGATTCGTCCCCTGTGTTGACCCGCCCGATATATTCCTCAATTCGTTTAGGCTTACTACCGACGGCCGGAACGACCGTCGGCAATTCTATGAGTTTTGGCATATCACACTATTTACAAAATGCTGTTTCGCCATATATTGGCGCCAGATTGCGTTTAATCGCTTTTGAACCCGACCTTAGTTTTTATTCTGTTGCTATTGTAACCCGTTAGCCCTTCGCTAATTGAACCGATGTTCTCGCCGCACTACGCTGATTGGCCGCTGGTTGTGATCGTCGTGTTACAGATTGTCTGGATCTACGAATATATCCAGCGGCAGAATCGCGTTAACGCCAACGTTGGTTCCGTTCACCACCTGCCCAATGCGCAGGTCGACCGCGACACTGGCAACTATGTAAGCCTGTTCGCGAGTCAGGCCGCGAGTCCGCTGTATGTAGTCAATCATTTCAATTAAGGCGTTGCGCGCTGCAAGCGTCAAATCCTGTGACAGGTTTTCGAGCTCGGCGGTCTTGTCCGATTGGAGATAGCGCAAATGTGGCGGTACGGTGCCGGGGTCCTTTATCGGAAACCCCGTAGTCGCGTAAAAACTCCCAGATGGCAGGTCAAGCAGGGCGCTTGGTCCTTCAAAATGGGGCACGGAAAAATCGCTCGCGGCTCCCGGAAGCACCTGCGTTGTCAGGGTCACGCGCGCGGCCATTTCGATCGCCGTGCCGGCCACCTCGCCATCGCCCTGAGCAAAGTGCACATCGCCGACAGCAAGCCCGCATCCATCGACCTGGCAGGGTAGATAGACTGTCACGCCAGCCTGCATGTAACGCGTATCCATATTGCCACCAAATTCGCGTGGCGGGATCGTGCGCAAGCATTCGCTGGCCACGCGACCTTCGGGACCGCAGAGCGTGTCCGGTACCGCATCTGCTGTGAGCGGCGGCGTCACCGCACCACCGGCTTCGAGAGTTTTCTGTTCTCGATCCCTGTATATAAGAACTTCCTCCGGCCCGGGTAAGCCGGTGATGACACCGGGAAATGCAGCATGCGGAATACGCACTCCCGGTAACGCACTAGACGTTGCCGCCTCCGGCGTCAGCTCCCAAACAATGCTGAATGGCCGACCACGGAACAGATCACCAAGCAGTCCGCCCGGCGTGATGGTTGTGCGTCCGTTTCCATACGGTTCGATTTTGATCAGCGTCACGGCCAGCACATCGCCGCGCTTGGCACCCTCGATATGCACCGGTCCTGTCAAAGGGTGGATGACATGCCCGATTACGCCTGGTGAACGCGGTGGTGTTTGCTCCGGCGGCAGTATGCTGCTGTCAGCTGCGTCGCGTGTTTCAAACACAATCACCTGCTCCGGCCTCGCGCGCGCTACCGTCGGTATCTCGGGATGCAAGCGGTTGAAGCAATTCGGATCATCCCGACAATAGGCTCCGGAGCGTTCGAGGAGCACGGTAGCATCTGGAGCATCAGCGGCCACCACCTCCGCAATCATCGGGCCGCCCAATTGCCCGGCAAGCGCGATGCCAATAATCGCCGACCGAAAGACAAGCTTGTTACGGGAATCAGTTGAAAACCTCTTCATGGGTCACACCTCAATTAGTCTCTTCAGTCAATTTAATATGACATCTGAATATCACGATAATGATCAAGCTATCGATCCGCTGCCAAAACTCTTACGGCAGCCAAAGACCGGTCGTGAACTTTCGAAAGAGTGGCCAGAGAAACGCACGCGCCTAGCAAAGCTAAAAACATGTCCCATTGAGAATCCCATATGTCCCCCTGCATTCCGAGAACAGCGTCGGCCGATTCACCGAGCAACAGCGCGGTCCACCATTCAATCAATTCATAAAACGCGCTAAACGCCAGGCAGACTGAAATAATCAAAAACGTTAACCACCGTCCAGGAACCAGTGGCGTCTTTCGCAGCAGTATTTCTCTGGCGAGGATCGCCGGAACAAACCCCTGAACAAAATGCCCCAAACGGTCGTAGTGATTTCTGGATAAATCGAACGTTTCCTGAAACCAGTAACCAACAGGTACTTCCGAGTAGGTATAGTGCCCGCCAATCATCAGAATCAACCCGTGAATAAACAGCAACCTGTACAACAACGAGCTCAATGAGAAACTCTTGGCAGTCGGTACCAGAATTGCCAAGACTAAAATCACTGGTAAAACTTCAAAAACCCATGTGATTCTGTCTCGAGGGTTGATACCCGACCATAGAAGCACCAGCAACGTGGCCAGCAACATCGTGAGCGTCTCGTATCGCTGGGGCCCTCTCACGGTATTCGCCTGGCCAGCACCAGATATAACGCAGCGGATATACCAGACGAGCCAAACAACATCGTCATAACTACGATCTGGTACTTGGCCGCGATAAACGGTGAAATCCCCGACAGAATCTGACCGGTCATCATGCCGGGCAGCGATACCAGGCCAACCGCGAACAAAGAATTGATAACTGGAATCAATGACGCCTGCAACGCAGTCCGCCGCGCCTCCATATACGGTATTTCTCTATCAATTTCGGCCTGGAATCTTTCCGCGGCAAGACTCACGGTGTTCATCGACCCGGCAAAAATCATTCCGGCCAGCGGAACCACGTAACGGGGACTGAACCACGGCTCGACGCCGATAACGAATTGGCTCACCAACACGAGAGTCGCCAGACCACCGACGGATATCGCAGCGAGTGCGTGCAGATATAAATGTGGCTGCTTGTTCCGTAACGGCCGAATCGCGATCCAGCTTGCCAGGGCAAGCATGATCACCAAGACTGCAATAATGATTCCTGGATGATCGGCTTCGAATATGTACACCAATACATAGCCAATCAGGAGCAGCTGAATCAGCATGCGTAGCGTCGCATATACAGCGGTTTGCGCGCCGGCGGCCCAACGCAACATGATGCCAATAACGATCACCGCCGGCAGCAAGGCCAGAACCAGCCCCTGCCATGTAATCGCCTGTATCGTAGTATTCATGCGTCGGCAATCCGAAGGAAAAGACTATGATTTCGCTTGACCGCGCTGCTCCAGATATTCTCGCCACGGCCCCCAGTAGTATGTCTCCCAGCCCTCTGACACACCTCCATAGTCCTGTTCAGGGACGCCGACATGAACCAGATTTACGCGGCCCCCGATGCCATCGTCCGAGAACTCAAGAATCAGCGTGGAGTCTTCATCGTCCGGCTCGAAATTTGTCGACCGCCACGATTGCACAATAAGGCTCGGCCGAACCGTTGCGAGAATTTGCCCGGTTAGTTGGCCGTCGAAGGCCCGAAACTCTGCCCCGCTCTGCGCTGCGATCGTTACTGGATGACCCGTGAACGCCCCATGCAGGGCAGGATCCAGATACATTTCATACAACTCCTCGGCTGGAGCGGGCAACATTACCGACTGTGTGATTACGCTTCGCATAAACGTTTGATTAACTAGCGATGGCCCTTGCAAATACCATGTCGGTAACAAATCTCAGCGATCCGGCTGGTTGACGAACAACGCGATGATGCCAATCGACCCGACATAGCGGAATGCAATCGGCATTACGCGCGAACCCAGTTCCGCCTGCCAAATTTTAAAGTATGTATCCGCTGCCACCATGAATATCCCGAACATCATGGCTATCGCGATTCCGCAGCCCAAAAGCCCAAACGCTTTGGCTGCATTGAATTGGTCTGCCGGCGAATGGCGACTCAAGCACATGCGCCAAGCGCCGAAAAAGCACAGCGTTGCGGTCGCCAGTTTGCCTATTGGGAGTAACGCCCACGCGGCCCAGATCAATAGTGGATTTTCGATTCGTTGCCAGTCGGCAACTCCGCTTCGACCGGTGGCGCCAACGACCTCGGCGGTGGCTGTAAAACCCGACTCGGTCAGGGCCAGGTTGCCCAGCCCACCGATCAGGCCCCAAAGGCCGACCAGGACGATCAGTATTATTTTGATTATTCTGACCACGTTTATCTCCACAGGCCGTGGGCTGCCAAGAGACGTTTAATATTCGGGCCGAATTCTTATTGTAACAGCCGGGTGGAGCGCTTTACCGGGCCGTTCCAGTGTAGTTTTTCGCCCAAAGCCTAGGCGCTTCCGAGCATTTATTGGCCGTAATTAAACGGGAAGTGAACGCTAAGCGTCCAGACATTGGCGTAATCCGTCGTCGATCCGCCGGGCACCTTGCTGAAAACGGGTTGGCGTCCATAGTCGATGCTGAGCGCGAAATGCCGTGAGAATAATTTTCCTATGCGGATAACGTTGCCGAACGCACCTTCATCGAGTTCGATATTGTATATGTAGCCTGGGGTCCACTGTATCCAGAATGCTTTGGGAGCCACATACAGCATTTGTACCGACATTCCTGCCGCGCGGATCTCCTCGGCACCGGACTCTTCCGCGAATGAGAAAATATATTCGGCTGCCGGAGCGATCGCAAAGTTGCTCCCGACTGTCGCGACGTAGCCCAACCTCGGGGCCAGCAGCCAACTGCCCGTTCCGGTCCCGTCGTCCAGGTCACCAGTTGGAATCGACAGGCCAACACCAATACCAACGTCCGACGGCACCCAAGGGTTTGCGGTGAGCTTCTGGTTTGGTGTAAACGAATAGCCAAACTTGAGGTCGCCGCCCCGTAGACCACTACCGCTGTCGATATCCGAATCAATAAGCGGCGCGAGAACTGTCACCTGGTGATGGGAACCGATGATTTTCGTATATTTGGATTCCACGACTGCCTGATCCACTGACGACTGCTCGATATAACTGGCCGCAACGTCGACACGATTGACAGCGCCTTGCGCTTTCACGGCGGATAAGACTGAGCCGTCGCCGTTAGCATTTTCGTTCGATCCGTCGTTAGTTTGCGCATACCCGATGAGCGAATGCGCACACGCCAGCAGCAACAGAGCGCCGCTGACTAAAAGTTTCGCTGCATTCATTTGTCCGGGTTTGGCGGATCCGGTGGTGAGCGGACGGAGTCTATGGATGATGCGTAGCGAACTCGCGGACTGCACCCGAGTCATCGAAAGAGAATACCTCGTAGGCTTCCGGGTTTGGGCCTTCCATGCCCGGCGAGCCAATCGGCATGCCCGGAACCGCTAAGCCGGAGACCTTGGATCGCTCCGCGAGCAGCAGCATGATATCGGCTGCCGGGACATGCCCCTCAATGACGTAACCGTCGACCAACGCCGTGTGGCACGAATACAGCCGGGGCGGAACATCATTTTCGACCTTTACCTTGCTCATATCCCCAACATCGGTTGCCGTTACGGTAAAACCGTGTTCCTGCAAATGACTGATCCACCTGATGCAGCAACCACAAGTCGCCGATTTGAATACTTGAACGGTCGGAAGTTCCGCCATAGCGACAATCGGCAATAAAACCGCTGCCGCTAATAGTCGCCGTGTAAACACTTGTCTGTCGCGCATAGCTGGAATCCTCTTAAAGTCAATATCGGCGCGGCGGTCCCGTTTTGTTTATTCGGAGTTCGCTGCCGAGTCTGCGGATTTATTCATGGCATAAAGCCATAGCATCCTTGCCGCCGCGAAAAGCACCACCGTGCCGAAAACGGCGTCGACAATTATCGCCCCGCCAACGCCTGTATATGGACGATAACCGGCAACCGTGGCCACCGCAATGACCAGGCTGACGCCACCCCCGAGTGCCAGACAAATCGACAGAATCCTTGCTGCTATAGCCATTCTTTTTATTCACCGACGGCCATCGTATTCAGTGCCACTATAACCTGTCACGCCGTATTTCCTCGACAGCTTAGGGTAGTCACTGGGTCAGCTGTGCTTTCGCGCCACTGCAGTCATGAGCCCCCAGAACCAATTGATCTTATACCGATCGAGTTGCATCACGGCAAACCCGGCCTGCTCCAGGAGATTCCTGCATTGCTGCTGTCCGTAAGTTCGAAAGTGGGCGCGGTTGAACAATCGCAGGAAGATGCCGATCAATCTGCAGGCAGGGTAGTCGTCACACCAATCTGTTATAGCGATCCGGCCATCCGGGGCGAGCACACGATACATCTCCTCCAGAGCCCCCGCAGCGTTACGAAAGTAATGAATGGCATTCGTCGAAATAACGACATCGAATACCCCGTCGGGATACGGTAATTCCTCTGCATGGCTCTGTTTCAGAATAACCGTCCCATCGACCCGCTCGCGGGCTAATGCCAGCATGTCTTCGGACGGGTCGACCCCTGCGAGTTTTGCGCCCGGAATGGTGTTCGACAGCGCTTCCAGCAATACTCCGGTACCGCAACCGACGTCCAGCACCCGGTCGTCGGGCTGCAAGTCGATTCGACCCAGTGTCTCGCGAATTGTCGCTCCGATATAAAACGACCAGCGCCGATCGTAGTCGGGAGCGAGTCTGTTGTACTCCCTGACAACGGCATCTTCTGTTTTTTTCGCTGTCACCCCTCGGAAAGTCCTGATTGCGAGTTCGAATAGCTGCGTTAAATCAATTTGCCCTTGACCAGCGCTACTGCTTCGATCTCGATCATTAGCTCGGGCAGGGCAAGAGCCTTCACTTCCACGATGGTATCGGCCGGATAAGGCGGACGAAACCATTTGCGTCGCAGCTCGACGATACTCGAAAAATAACTCATGTCGGTCATGTAGATGGTGACCTTGACGATTTTATCCATGGATGACCCGGCTGCCTCCAGTACGTTGCGGATGTTGGCAAACGTTTGTTCAGCCTGGGCATCAAAATCACCGACACCGATCAGATCTCCCTGTTGATCGATGGCTGCTTGTCCGGAAAGGTAGATCAGGTCACCGACCTGAAACCCCTGCGAAATAAGGTACGGCTCGAATGGATCAGGATCGGTGCTGATCCGATGCGCGTCTATGTTATTCATTGCTTCCTCCTGTCTGTTACTCGACATGGAAAATGTCCGCAACAGTATCGGCTACGATTCGTATTGCGCGGCCGAACTTCGGCCGCGTTGAATGGATGCCTACCGGAAACTTTGTCGTGTATCGTCAATCACCGGTGTTTTCAAGTCTCGGGTCGTTGAGTTCCCGGCCCTGAATGTCTTCGTAGAATTCGTCGAAGTCGGGTTTAACCAGCTTTTCGGTCATCGCCTCGACATAGGTGGTCGGCCCCAGCGGGCATTGCGCGTACAGCGACTGGCGCCAGCCGTCGTCCCTTAAGTTATAAATAGATAGCACACGATCGAAACCAGCTCGAGGCACACTGGCCGGGCCTTCCGCCCTGACCTTGATTTCGAACCAATGATCGTACAGCGCCAATGTCACGCCCGGGGCCAACGCCTTGACCCAAAGATTCGCGTATCCCCAACGAAATGCCGCCATCAGTTTTTTCGGAGGCGCCATATACCGGTCCAGTACGTCCCAGCCGATCATCACGTAGCGGAGTTCCTCGGCGATATACATCGGCGTCGAATCTTCGCGATCCCAAATCTCCTGGGGCAGACGCCACCACTCCTGCAGCGCCCAGATTTCTTCCGTGCGTTTAAGCACCGCATCGATTTCCGCAAGAAGTTTTGGGTCGGCGGGTGGATAGACAGGTTTGCCGTCAGGGCCAAGCCCGGCCGACGTATGCATTCCAGCTGACACCCCGGAACTCCAGGCAACCGCTCCTATCAGCGTTACGCCCATGACCCGCGCCAGGAATTCCCGGCGCTCAGTATCAGCTTGATCCGGCGTAGTCATCGCAATCTCCTTCTAAGATGTTGGCTGCGATTCGCAGTAAAGCAGCTCGAACTTTTCAATCAATACCGGCATATCGTCGCACACGTTCAGGTCGAACGGCTTGAGCATGTGATTCCAGAATTGCGTGTGCAGAGGTTTCCACACGTCAAGCCCCCGCACCGGAGTCCCATCGATTGCGGTGTGCTCGGATGTGATTTTTCCGAAGGGCACCTCTTCTATTGCGGTAAGGCGCACCAGCTGCTTTGGTTTTCCGTCAAAGTCCACCAATATGATGGCATCGCCGGATTTCGGCTGCGCCTGGTCTGTTCTGGCCACAATCCAGGGCAACGTAAACGTTCCGGTTTTGTCACCGGTTTGAATAAGCCCCAGAATCTGCTTCGTCGTCTCATCGTTAAGCCCGATCCAACGAACCTGGTAGTCGTCTCCAAGCTTAAGCTTGGTCACTTCCTGTTTGGCTGCCCGCCAAAAATCATCAAGCTCCGATCGGTCGGGCTGAACAGGCTGCTCGATGAACTGGTTCAAGACTCATTCCTCCGCAGATTCGCTTATTGTGTCGCTCACCCAACTACTGGACCAGTATCCGGGTAATGATCCATCCGATGATTAACGAAACGCCAAAGATTGCAGGCATCCGCGCCAGTGCCCGTTAATTCCCCCGGTCCGCAGCAATGTAACGGCCGTCAGTGAAGCCGACGAACAATGCGTCGATTAGTGGATGTGAAACTGGATCCGCAACGCTATCCGGCTCCAAATTCCGTTCTGCCACATAGGTTTCATTAATCGCATTGTGAACCAGAACTCGATACCAGGGTTCGTCTTTTGGTGGACGTGAGCGCGCCACTGTTTCATACCACTCTTCCGACAGCGCGAACTGCGGATCAACGTCATACACCACGCCGCGGTAATCGAATAGTTTGTGACGCACCAGATCACCGATGGCAAAGTGTGCTTCCATAGTCATCGGATTTTCGGTCCTTATCGCCCAATGATCGTGCTTCTTACGCTGGCTCGGCCTCGACGACAATCGAGGAATTTGATGCGTGCTTCAGGTCCTCTGTCACCAGCGTCCGGTCTTTATTGAGCCTTATATCATGATAGGCCGCGTCCTGTGGATACTTCCTGAGATAATGCACCAGCGCCTCCCGAACCCTGTCCGGATCGTTTTCAATGGCTGTGGCTCTGAACTTTTTGTTCTCGCCCTGAACGCGTAGCATCACTTCAGCGCCGCCGCGCATATTGCGCCACCACTTATTCTCCGCGGATGTAAAACATCGGATTAGATTGCCGTCGCGGATATAGCGCACCGGCGTCGTGTACTGGCGGCCGCTTTTGTTCCCCGTGAACGTGATCAGCAATAGGCTTTTGCTCCAAAATGCGTGTATTGGAGAGCAAAGCAGCAAGCGTACGACCGGATTGACGATGACGAATAGGGGTTCAGGTATTTTCACGGGCGCAAATCCAACCGCTGCCAATTCCCGGTTCAGACCTTTTCATAACGCTGATAGAATCGCGGGTCACTGAAACTCGACTTTCTGCTTGTGCTTTAGTACAGGATCGCTATCCCCTGCGACATAGCCGCTCAAGCTAACGGAATACTTTCGCCCGCTTTTGAAGCCCGAAATGGTTGGGGACCTTATGGACAGCAGGTCCTGGCCCGGCCGAAGCTGTGTCATCAGCTCGACTGGCACCGCGCTGTTCTCAGGATTCTCAAATTTCACGTTGATTCGAATCGGTTGGTTTACCGCTTGATTCACAGCGAATTCCATAACGTAGTGGGCTTCGTCACTTCCTCGGGTTTGTTCAAACTCAGCGGCCGTCGTTTCGAGGTACTCCGACATCGATGCCTTTGGGGTGCCGGCACAGCTCGATGCGAGCAGGCCAGAGACCACCAAAACCGTCCACAAGCTTTGGGAGTCATTCATCGCAGACCTGCCTCCCGGATTAGCACAATCTGTTGCGCTGAAAGGCATATCCAGCTCTGTCACTGACCGTCTAAATCCCACTCGCCTGTCGAACTGGACCGGACCGGTATACCGGCAATCAATGGTGCCTGAGTTTCCGGATCGTAGTTAACCGGCGTTCCCTCTGCGATGAAACGCTCGTTCACGGTAATCCAATTGATCAATGTGCCATCGAGACGCACGATGGCCGTGGAACCTTTCTCCTGACCCGACACGAAGTGACCGTGCTTGACCCTTGCCGGGCGAAAGAAATAGGTGCCCGATTCCAGCCTGCCGAAGTTGTAGTCCAGCGCACCATCGATCACATAGGCTTCTTCGAATACCGGATGATGCACCATGCGGTTATCGGACCAGCCCGGAGGCGCCCAGCACAGCAAAGTGACAAAGCCTTTGGTGTTGTCGCCCTCCGGCGCCGGATCTTCGTAGAGCGGCTTGAGCTTCAGGAATCGTTGTGTATCGCCTTCATAGATATTCGGCATCCACTCCAGGCGGTTGGTATCAACGACGGTCAGTTCCCCGGGCTCATCCGACCCGGTATTCCCACCCCGGCTAATAAAATCTGATCTGTTCTGGTCCGATACTGAGAAACCCCAGTCTCCGTATTCGCGAAATAACAGGACTTCGGTGCCCGCGCGCGCAGATATCGCCGGCATTCGCAATCCGGCCGGAGCGCGAAAGTAACCGTGCGGCCCCAACATCTGATCGCCCAGTTTTACCGCCCCGCGAAGGATGTACCATTCGGTGTCGGCTTCGTGGTATCCGCCAGGTCGATGCCAAGCAGTTTCAAACTGCAAGCGGGTCGATGCTGCCCCGCTCTCCTCATCATACGACAAGTTACGCTGATGCACGGTGCCCTCGCCACGGTGAAATTCCGCCTTGTGTAGACGTAGATCCGACTGCTGGATCAGTTCAATATGTGGCCTCACGATTATTCCCCTACTATTGCGTAAGAAAGGCGCCGGGTACGATCGGGTTTAACGTCAATTGTAACGCCGAACGGTCCTGGCCCTGTATTCGTCCCGGCGGTCGAGCCTGGTTCATGCCCGACACATGAACACTTACCTGGCCACTGTCACACGCCGAAACCTTTCCTTGCCTAAAACGGCAATACAGATTCCTCCAAGTATCTCCACGCCCGCGACTATGAGCCGCACTGAAACCACTTCGGACAGGAGAATCATTCCCCCCACTGCCGCTAGCACCGGGACTGCTAATTGCACCATCGCAGCCTGCATTAGTACAACTAGGGATGCGCGGCGTAACCATCGGAGCTGTCGGACTCCGTTTTACCGTAAGCATCGAGTTCGATGACGTTTCTGTCGGGATCGCGTATAAAAATCGCGGACATGTTCTTGAAGCTAAAAGAACCGGTAATGTCGATTCCCTGGGCCGTTACAAACTCTTTAGCTGCATCGAGAGATTTAACCGTTAATGCGATGTGGGTATAACCAGGATATTTTTCCTCCACATCCATCAGGATGTTGACGCTGTCCGACGTCGATGCCGGCCCTAAAAGGTTCAACACGACCCCGCTCGGATGTCTCATGATGATGGGATGCCCATCCTCGAAACCAGCGTCGTCTACCATCTCAAAACCCAGCGCTGCATAGAAAGGCGTTGAGCGATTCTTGTCTTTAATCCGGATTCCGACGTGGTTAACGCTTTCAATATCCAGCATGCGTACCCCCGCCCATGATCGGGCTATTGGCTACGTGTCCAACCATTGTCGCGCTGACGCTTCCTGATGCGGCTCGAAATATTTTATTGGCGTCGGCCGAAGACCCTGGAGAGTGAATACGAGTACCAGGTCTTTCCATTCCGCGTCACCGACTATCGCCATCTTTTCGATATGCTCATCGTTCCGTTCCGCAAATGATGAATCCTCCCAACCTTCAGCGCGCTCCCAACCTGAGAACCCTTCCAGCAGGATCAGCATTTTTACCTGCCCGGCCGTTTTGATCAGCTCTTCACATTGGGCCTGGGCGTTTTCCAGCTCTTCTTTGGCAAGCTCACCGGATATTCGAAAAACTGCCACGTTGCCTGCTTGTGCTTCAAATTCGATCGGCATTGCTTTGACTCCCTTTCGGCTCGTTAATCATGGTCACCCATAGTGCGCGTAGCCTGCTGAGTTTTGCTGTGAGCGAATGCGAGCTAAGCGCTTGCTCGCCAGTATTAGTTGATCACGTCCCGGACGCCGCAGTGCGGTCCCACGCCGTAGACCTCGCAGTATTCCTGGAATGCGGAGCTGCTTACGAAATCTTTAGACCGCAAAAAGAACTCCGAATAATGCGCTCTCGTATAGTCCAGAAATCGCTCCTCACGGTAGGAAATCTCAACATCGTTTGCGAGGAGCAGCTCGACGCAGGCACAAACCATGTCTTCCGCCGGCTCAAAGTCAGTCTGCGTGAAACGGTCCCGGAATCTGAGTGGCCTGCTTCCTATTAACGGATAGAAAAACTGTCGGTCGCAAGACGCGTAGAAATAGACGAATGCTTCCGCAGCCTCGCCGATGGCCGCTTTAACTTCATCACGCTGCGATATATCGAGCAGCGCTGTTTCGAATCCATCGGTTCCATAGACTGCATGGCAGAGCCCCGCCAGACAAATGTCGTCGGAATTCCCCCAGCGCCGCAGGAGACCAGAGGTTGCATCCAGGTGGGCAAAAAGGCCAGCGCTGGAATGATCGACGTTTTGCGTACCGATGGATTTTAGGAAGGATACGGCCGCAGCGTGTTGTGAGGCGTAATCTGTCATTGCAATTCCGATCGATTGTGTGACCGTCTATTGTACGCGTTGCAGCTACGTTATCGGCGCCGGAACCTGTGCAAGTGGTCCATTGGCCTACGATGTTATGCCATAGATGAGAAAGCCGCCGAAAGCCATGCCGAACAGCAGCCATAGCCGCATTAACCAGGCGGGGCAGCGTACGAACCATGCAATAAGTGCGGCCATGCGTTCTCGGCCAATCAAAATTAAAGCGATCGCTGCGACTATGGCGATCCAGCCAAGAACTTCAAAAACCACGGGAAATTTGCTGACCGGAGCCGCCACGATCAACGCGGCCCCCATCAGCAATCGGACTACTACAGCGAAATAGATACCCCAATCCTGGTCCACGACCCACATGACCAGCTTTGTCAATCGGTCCGGGACGAAGCAGCCCCACACGGACAACACGCATGCGAGCACGCCGATAAGAAAGACAATGCTTTGTGAGGCCAAGCTAATCATTATGGTTGAACCTGTTCTCGGACCACATGAGAAGCAATTGTAACGCTGGGCACCCGGATTTTTTAGCCTCCGCATGGAAACCGATTGTGTCGGGCCGCCTGTCAGAAGCTGTCATTGTCATCGATATCTAAGTTGTTGATTTTGTTTTTTCTTAGGGCCTTCAACAACAAATTCCGCAATGCTCTGAATATCGGGTAAAGGACCGCCGACGCGCGCTCCGAGTGGAAGCACCAGTAAGACAAACGATTAAATGCTCCTGAACGTGTGCTCATAAGGGATAGCGCATGGATCGCATCGGAGCCGTAGTGCAATGTTGAACCCACTGTAAGCACCATACCCTGGTCAATATCCAAACCCGCGGCTGTTATTTTGTCCATTAACTCGCTGGGTTCGCGGGCATCAATCAGGACAAGCCGGCCGACTGATTCCCGGATTCTTACCAGGTTGCAGTAGAAATCACAGGCCGGACACTGCTTGTCGTATACAAGAAAAATGTCATCGCGTTGTGCCACGCGGAATTACCTAACGCTACTGCCGTGGACACTGTAAAGCGTCACAGCAAGGAAGGATGGTATCCCCAGGCCTGGACAATGCGGGGACTGCTCATCAGTACTCGCTGGTCGCGGGCAAGCTCGTACAACTCGGCTACCAACCGATCGATTTCGTCACGACTTGCCAGTTTCTCCGCGATCACGGCGTCGGCGATGCTTTCCAGGGTCATCGGGTTCAAAATCTTTACCTCTCCTTCAAGGCCGGCTGGCTGTACAACATGCATCTGAACGCGTTCGAAACCGGCGTCCAGCAACAAGCCGGGCAGCCGCAGACCGATGTTCGGATCGCCGCCGCGTTTTTGTACTACCGCGACGTAAAGCTCGATGTACCTTCTCACGGCAGCGTGATCGGGGTAACAAAAGTGACCGGTCGAATCGATATCCTCCACCACGACCACCCCACCAGGACGAAGGGCGGCATGCATACCTGCGAGCGCCGCGGCAGGATCGCTCAGATGGGTCAGAACGAACCGCGCATATGCGACGTCAAATATCGCCTCGCCGACGGTGTCGTGGACATCGGCCAGCCGATACTCAACGTTGCCACACGACCGCTGCGCCGCTTCGTGCTCTGCCAGTTTGAGCATCGCTTCGTCGGTGTCGGTGCCAACGACACTTCCACTGGGGCCTACGACGTCGGCCAGTTCCAGCGTCACATCACCACCCCCACAGCCGATATCGAGACAAGCTGCACCTTGGGCGATGGCGGCGCGATCGATTAAGCTGAGGGTGGTCGGGCGCATGACCCGGGCAAGAATCCGCAGCCGTTCGCGACCCTCGGTCGCTCCGCGAATCACATACGATTGCGATTCCATAAATGACTTCCCGTTAACTATTTTCGCGGATGGACCAGATCACTTTTTCTTGGAACGCAGCGCGGCGGAGTATGCCAACTCAGCCCAGGTACGCATCTCGGAGGGATCTTCCATCGCGCTCTCAGGCGCCTGGTAGTAAGACATCCCAACCAGCTTGTCACCTTTGGGATACTGAAACTGTGCCAGGTCCAGCGCCTTGAACTCAACAGCAGAGGTGGCGTCAGCCTTAAGGTAAAGCATGTCATCGGCAACCAGACCAATCATGACTCCATCGTAAAATACGCCCTCCCCGCCGAACATTCTCCGCACCTGGACCGGTCCAAATTCGCGAAACGCATCCTTCAGGAAATCTGCGAAGTCGCTCATAAGCTCAATCGAAACTCCACGCGTTCGGAACCCAGCCCCCGATTACGGATCTGCGGACGGTAGCAATAATAGCCCTCATGCTCGCAGGTAACTAGAATAAGTACCTTATGGTTTACGCCAATCGGGTGAAGACCGGGCACCAGACCCTGGGGAAGGAACGTTGCCATCATGGAACTCGACGCAAGTTCATTCACATTTACGATCTCACTGGCTGCGGTTATCAACGGCCTGGGAATCGTCCGCATGCTGTCGGGCTTCGCCGAATACCTTCGCAGCAGAAACCAATTAAATATCAGCCCCTACTGGGTGTTCGGCCTGGTGGCGGCCTTTCAGTTTTTGCTGCACATTTTGATGTGGTGGTCGTTTTGGAATATCCGGGAGGCCGGAACCTTTAATTTTCTCACCTACCTTTACGTGCTCTGTGGCCCGATCGTCCTATTCCTCGGAACGAGTCTATTGCTGCCGGATGTCGAAGGCCGCGAGATAGACCTTAAAATCCAATACTTCCAGATTCGCCGCTCTTACTTTACGGTGATGGCGATCCTGTGGCTATGGGCCATTTTTTTATGGCCGGTGCTGAGCGGTGTGTTTCCGCCGACCGCCCCAGTTATTACGATATTCCTGGCCATTAGCGTCACCCTGAGATTTACGGACCATCCAAAAGTGCATGCGGCCGGCGCCTTGGGCAGCTGGGCGCTGTTGATTGCCTTCGTGGCACTTTATGCGATGCAGCTCGGTGGAATCGGCCAATCCATTAGCAACGGCTTGGCCGATTAGAATCGGTTCCGCCGGGACTGTTACCAAGGTAATATTTCGCCTGTCCATTCATAGTAGACGCCTGTCTCATCCAACGTCAGCCGGTCGATCAACGCGATCATGTCGTTGATCGCCGTGCGCGGGGCCAACATCTTCGCTTTCATCATGGCCTGATAGTTGGCCGGTACGGTAGACGGATCTTCCGCGTTCATGTAGTCCTCGGTATCGATCGTTCCCGGTGCAATGATACCGACGATTATTCCCTTCCTCTTGAGATGAATCGCGTACGTGCGCATCGCCATATTCAGCCCCGCTTTGCTCGAACGGTAGGCAATGGCGATAGGTACCCTGACATTGGTGATTGAGCCACCGGTCGATGTCATGGAGATTATTTTTTTCTGCTCACTCGCCGCAACATGATCTTCGAACGCCTCCGAAACCTTCAGTTGTCCGATGATGTTGACGACCAGTATTTCCTCGAACCATTCGTAATCGATTTTACCGAATCGATTCGGCCCAAACCGAAACGTATTGATCGCCGCGTTGTTCAGCAGAACATCGATCGGCGTACCGTCGTATTTGTTGGCCAGGGCTTCGATTTCAGCGTCGTCGACAATATCCAATTCCTCGATGACGATGTTCGGGTACTCACTCGCCAGCGCCTCAAGCCTTTCCGCCTTGGCCGGGGTACGGCAGGTGGCGATCACGTTCCAACCCAATTTTGCATACTCCTGGGCGAATGCGAGCCCGTGGCTTGCATTGGAACCGGTGATCAGCACTGTCGGCGCATCCGTATCGGCCGACGCCGGTGAAACTACGGCGAGCGCGATTAACGATACGGCTAGCCCGCGAATTGATCCGCTGACCACGCCGGCCAAAAAGCTTTTCCTGTTGATTAGTGTCGTCATGGTGTTTGTCCTTGCTCTGATTGTCGGTCACCTGCACACCGGCTGGATCGCCGAATTCAGCGGCGCAGCGGTTGATATTATGGGTGCGTGTTGCCCGCAACTCGACACGAGCTGTGCTGCGCTACCGCAGTACAGCCGCTTGATATAATCGCGCGGACTGGGAAAAAGGGATTTCATAGATGGATCAGCAACTTGAGACACTTATGGATCGGCTCCGCCAACAGGTAGACCTGGAGTCGATTGCTTTAGATCCCGCATTGACGGCGCCGGACGCCTGTCAGAGGCCGATGCAGTTGAATTGCTTTAATTGGCGAGCCGAGCGATTCGCCAAGATATCCGTTATGCAGACATCAGTTGAAGTACCACCCATGAACCAGTTGAATTCCATTTTCTATCCGCAACCTGAGTACGATTTTCCTATATTCCTTTTTCTTCATGTGCTGACAAAAAGCCACGTGATTGCCATCTTCAACGTTAACTGCCCATTTTCAGACAAATCTTATTTCGCGAGAAACGTCGATCCATTCGTACCGGTTCAAAAAAAGTTCCCACCGTTGGAGGGCAAGGACCGGTATCCCGACTGGTTTGACAAGTATCGAAACGCCGCCACGATTTTTGGAGTGTACTCGAAAGCTCAGGCGGGTCAGTTAGCGGCTTGTGGGCTGGAATATATGCAGATTTATCTCAAGCTGGCCGCCGAAGCGCCAAAAGTCGATGCACCAGATCGCCTCGAGCGTATCACCAGCTTCCACGAGCAATTCAAAGACGATATTCGTAACAAGGACCGGGGCCGGCTGGTCTTGGCCAAGCTCACGAATGAGGAGACGGCGCGAAGAGTCTTCTACGAAGTTGCCACTTGATGGAATCGGCGGAACTGGATATCAGTTGGCAGAAATCGAGCCCGATACTAACCTCTGTAGTCCACGTTGATCGCGTATTCTAACGCTGGAATTGGTAAATCTGTGATGTACCTCGACGCGGAGCTGCTGGCGATTACCCGAAAATGACGACTTGTCTCGCCAGATCACTCCGGTAAGAGGTTAGTTGTCATGGTTGTTTCTTCAACTCGCAGAGCCTGTATTTCGGTGCCTGGCTTGATCCTCGCCGTCGTTGCCCTGGCGATGTCCAGTGGCTGCGCTACGACGCCCACGGCCCAACCGGAAGTATCGCGACAACCAAGCTGGCTTCTTTACGTCAGTAACGACGAGGAAAGCATCGAGAAAAGGATCGCCACGTATTTCAGGGAAAACTATGACGTCGAGGCTGAATACCATTTTGCCGAGGAGAATGATCTGATTCTCCAGTATGCGTTCTCCTCACCTGACGAAGCGTTCCCGGAAATCTCGACATATATCGACACGCGCCCTAGTGCGACGGAAATGCGGAATGGGGAGGAAGTCGTCACCGAGCGCATGGTCAGTCTGACCGCCTATTACGTGTTACCGAATTCTGCAAAAAACGCCGAAACCCGCGTGTTGATTCTTGAGCAAATCAACGAATGGCATGTCGGACGGTGGGTACCGCAGCGTATTTACCTGGATGAAGACGGCGATATTGTGCTGGAAAGCATGCTGAACATACCAGGCAATAACTACCCCGTCCACGCTGAGATTATCGGCGACCAAATTATACGAATGTATAGCGCCTGGGCCGAATTCTACCAGCTGCTGGACCAAATCCTCGATGCTCCTGAACACTCCGTGGATTCACCGCAAATCGCACGGGTGGAAATCGCTGCAAACTGACGCAGAGTAAGGTGGGTTTCATAGCAGTTGTCATTCTTTCTGTAGGACTCCGTCTTTGTACGTCTCTGTCCCGGTTGAGTTTCCGCCTTCGTCGAAGCTCTCCCAAAGACCCTCTTGCTTCCCGTCTTTGCAGTTTCCTCTGATCCATAATTGACCGTTGTCGCGGAACCCCTCCAATAAACCGTCTCGTATCCCGCCTTTGTAGTTTTCTCTAATCTCCAACTGGCCGTCTCCGTCAAATGACTCAACGAGACCGTCCCGTGTTCCGCCCTTCCAGTTTCCTCTCCACCAACGTTGACCGTTTTCGCGGAATCCTTCAACGAGACCCTCTTGTTTATCGTCTTTGTAGGTCCCTCTTATTCTCAACTGACCATCTTTGTAGAACGACTCCCTAAGACCTTCTTTTATCCCGTTTTTGTAGGTCGTCCTCTCTTCTAATTGACCCGTGTCATAGAACAACTCAACAATCCCATTAATGGGTTCATTAGATTCTTGGTGATAAGTGATACCGTTCCTTGTCAGAAAAGGTCCATCAAGAAGTTCAGGGACTTTCATGGGGGTTGTTCTATTAATTGCTAAAACCCCACATGTTGAACTCACTCAACAGTGACGGATTTCGCGAGGTTGCGTGGCTGATCGATGTCAGTGCCTTTCAGGACTGCGGTATAGTAGGCGAGCAGCTGCAAGGGAATCGTATACAGTATTGGTGCCTGAAAATCTTTGATGTGCACTGGCATGCGCAATACGTGCACGCCGTCGCCACTTTCGAAGTCGACGTTCGGGTCGGCGAACACGTACAACTCGCCGCCGCGGGCGCGCACTTCCTGTAGATTCGATTTTAATTTTTCCAGCAGGGCATCGTTCGGTGCGACGGTAACTACCGGCATGTCGTCATCCACCAGCGCCAACGGCCCGTGCTTCAGCTCGCCGGCCGGGTAAGCTTCGGCGTGGATGTAGGATATCTCTTTCAGTTTAAGCGCGCCCTCCATCGCGACCGCGTTTTGGGCGCCGCGGCCGAGAAACAGCGCGTGGCGTTTCTCGGCAAAGTGCTCAGCCAGATTCTCAATCTTTTTGTCCAGCGTCAGCACTTGCTCTATCATTGTCGGCAGATCGGTGAGCAGTTCGGTCAGACGCCTTTCGTCGGCGGCGTCCATGCCACGGTAACGCGCCAGCGCAATCGTCAACAAACCAAGCGCGGCCAACTGGGTCGTGAATGCCTTTGTCGACGCAACACCGATTTCCTGCCCTGCCTTTGTCATTAGCACGAGGTCTGATTCGCGTACCAGTGAGCTTTCCGGAACGTTACATATGGCCAGTGTCGCGATATACCCCTTTTTCTTGGCTACGCGAACCGCGGCGAGCGTGTCAGCTGTTTCCCCGGACTGCGAGATGCTGATAAACAAGGTCTTGTCCGGCACAACCACTTTGCGGTAGCGGTATTCGCTGGCTATCTCGACCGAGCACGGGACGCCACAGTATTCCTCTATCCAGTAGCGCGCAATCAATCCGGCATGGTAGCTGGTACCGCAAGCGACGATGTGTACGGCCTGGGTCTGTTCGAATGCCTTCGGCGCCGTTGGGCCGAAGGCCGAATCCAGCACCCTGCCGTCAGCAATCCGCTCGGCCAATGTGTTGGCGACCGCTTGGGATTGTTCGTGGATTTCCTTCAACATGTAATGGCGATACTCGCCGCGCTCGACTGCATCGGCAGACAGTTCGCTCTTCCTGACCTCGCGTTCGACCCGCTTGCCATCGGCATCGAATACCTCAACGCCGGACCGGGTGACGTCGGCGATGTCACCCTCTTCGAGGAACAGGAAACGACGCGTCACCGGCAATAGCGCCGTAACATCCGAGGCAACAAAATTCTCGTCGTGCCCAAGGCCAACAACCACCGGGCAGCCGCGACGCGCCAGTACCAGCCTGCCAGGCTCTGCATCACTCATAACGACCAGGGCGAAAGCGCCTTCGAGTTCCGCGACCGTTTTGCGCACAGCGTCCAATAAATTGCCGGTCTGTTGCAAATGATGATGCACGCGATGCGCGAGAACCTCTGAGTCGGTTTCGGAATCGAATTCATAGCCGCCACTGAGCAATTCAGCGCGCAGCCCTTCATGATTCTCGATGATGCCGTTGTGTACCACGGCGATGGATTCGTTTGATAAGTGAGGGTGCGCGTTCCTGTCGCTAGGCGCACCGTGCGTAGCCCAACGGGTGTGCGCTATTCCGGATCCGCCGCTTAACGGATCAACGTCCAGCAAAGCCTGCAGCTCAGCGACCTTACCTTGCCGCCGCACGCGCTGTAGCTGGCCGTTTTCTTGTACGGCGATGCCGGCTGAATCATAACCGCGATACTCGAGACGGCGCAGCCCGTCCATCAGGATTGGCACGACGTCCCTTTCAGCGACTGCGCCTACGATTCCACACACGCTATGTGATATCCCTAGTGGTCCGTCGTTGTGACTCTGCCGTCGCCGAATTCACGCTTTCAATCCTTTTTCTTGACCGGACGACGCCAGTTTGGCACGGTCGTCTGACGCGCCCGCTCGATCGTCAGCTGATTCGCCGGGGCATCCTTTGACACCGTTGAACCGGCGCCGATTGTCGCTCCCGCTCCAATTTCGACCGGTGCTACCAACTCGACCCCGGAGCCGATAAAAGCATCGTCACCGATGATGGTCCGGTGTTTATTGGCGCCGTCGTAGTTACAGGTAATCGTTCCGGCTCCGACATTGACGTCAGCGCCGATCTCGGTGTCCCCGATGTAGGTAAGATGATTGACTTTGCTGCCTTTACCTATCGTGCTTTTTTTGACCTCGACGAAATTGCCTACGCACGATTCGTCGGCCATCTCGGCGCCTGGCCGCAGACGTGCATACGGACCGACACTACAGTTCTTCCCTACGACGGCAGAGTCCAGCAAGCTGTTGGCATGAATCGTCGTGCCGTCCGCGATCGTTGAATCACGAATCACACAGTTCGGGCCGATGGTCACTGCATGGCCCAGTTTGACACTGCCTTCCAACAAGACATTCATGTCGATAAACACGTCGGTGTCGCACTTCAGTTGGCCGCGAACATCGATCCGCTGTGGATCAGCTAGTGTGACACCATTTAGCATCAACTCATTGGCGATGCGTGCCTGATAAGCTCGCTCGGCCTGTGCCAATTGCAGCTTGTCATTAATTCCCATGACCTCGGTCTCGGATTCGGCCGACACGGCATTCACGCGCACACCATCGGCCGCCGCGCTTGCTGCGACATCGGTCAGGTAATACTCGCCTTGCGCGTTCTCCGCTTTCAATGTTTCCAGCCACGGTCCGAGCAGGCGAGCTGGACAGGCCAGCAAACCGGTGTTGATCTCCGTGATTTTGCGTTGATCGTCCGAGGCATCACGCTCCTCGACGATGGCCAACACTTCGCCAGCGCCACCGCGCACGATACGTCCGTAACCTGCTCCGTCCTCAGCATCTACAGTCAAAACGGCGAGATTTTGGTCGCCTGCTGCGGATGCAAGACTGCGCACGGTTTCCGGTCGGACCAGCGGCACGTCGCCGCTCATGACGATGACCGTGTGCGCGGCATCGACAGATGGCATCGCCTGCTGGACCGCATGGCCGGTGCCGAGTTGCCGAGCCTGTTCCACCCAGCTGAGTTGACGGTCGGCAAAATGCTCGCGCACTTGTTCACCGCCGTGCCCGTAGACGACGATGATCTGCTCCGGCTGTAGTGTTTCCGAGGTGTCCAGGACGTGTTCCAGCAGCGGCCGGCCCGCCAGCGGCTGCAGGACCTTTGGCAGCTCGGAACGCATGCGAGTCCCCTGTCCGGCCGCGAGTATGACGACACTGATCTTCACGAGATATTCAATTCGTTCCTGATGCAGAACCTTCTACTTTACCCGCAGCCCGGCCGGGTGTCTGCGCATTGCCTCTCATGCGAGTGGTGGCTTGCGGCGGAAACGGGTATTGCGACATGGAAACAACGGCGCCGGGCGGGCCCGGCGCGGGCGGCTCAGCCCCTGCGACCCTTGAGTTTCTGTGCAGCCTGGTAGCGGGCCGCGGCCTCGACCAGTTGCCCGCGCGCGTGTTCAAGGTCTTCTTTTTTCGTCGCGCCGGCCAGTGCTGCCTCGGCTTCCTGCTGGGCGCGCAAAGCCGCGTCCTCGTCGAGCTGATCGCCACGCAATGCGGCATCGGCGAGGATCGTGACCAGGTGCGGTTGCACCTCGAGGATGCCTCCGGTCACATAGAAGTATTTCTCGTCGTCGTCGGACTGCACGCGCAGTTCACCGGGACGCAGCTCGGTCAGCAGCGGCGCATGGCGTGGCGTGATGCCGACTTCGCCCATCTTCGCCGGCGCGATAACCATCGTGGCCTCTCCGGAATAGATCTCGCCTTCGGCGCTGACGATGTCGACGTGTATCGTACTCATTAGATATTAATAACGTTAAACAACCAGATGCTTACTGCATCGTCTTGCCTTGCTCGACGGCCTCCTCGATGTTGCCGACCATGTAAAACGCCTGTTCGGGCAGGTCGTCGTAATCGCCGGCGACGATGCCCTTAAAACCGCGGATCGTGTCGGCAAGTTTGACGTACTTGCCGGGCTGGCCGGTGAAGGTCTCGGCGACGGCGAACGGCTGCGACAGATAACGCTGGATCTTGCGCGCACGCTGCACGCTCAGCTTGTCTTCCTCCGACAGCTCGTCCATGCCGAGGATCGCGATGATGTCCTGCAATTCTTTATAACGCTGCAGCACGGCCTGCACCGACCGCGCAACGTCGTAGTGATCCTGGCCGACAACGTTCGGGTCGAGCAGGCGGCTGGTCGAGTCCAGCGGGTCGACGGCCGGGTAGATGCCGAGCTCGGCGATCTGCCGCGACAACACCAGCGTCGCATCCAGATGCGCAAACGTCGTTGCCGGTGACGGGTCGGTCAGGTCGTCGGCCGGTACATAGATGGCCTGGAACGAAGTGATCGAGCCAGTCTTCGTCGACGTGATGCGTTCCTGCAGCACGCCCATCTCGTGGGCCAGTGTCGGCTGATAACCCACGGCCGATGGCATGCGGCCGAGCAGCGCCGATACCTCGGTGCCGGCGAGCGTGTAACGGTAGATGTTGTCGATGAACATCAACACGTCGCGGCCTTCGTCACGGAAGAATTCCGCCATCGTCAGGCCGGTCAGCGCGACACGCAGGCGGTTGCCCGGCGGCTCGTTCATCTGCCCGTAGACCAGCGCGACCTTATCAATGACGCCGGAGTCGGTCATCTCGTGGTAAAAGTCGTTGCCTTCGCGGGTGCGCTCCCCAACGCCGGCGAACACCGAGTAACCGCCGTGCTCTTTCGCGATGTTGTTGATCAGTTCCATCAGCGTCACGGTCTTGCCGACACCGGCGCCACCGAACAGGCCGATCTTGCCGCCCTTGGAGATTGGCATGATCAGGTCGATGACCTTGATGCCAGTCTCAAACAGTTCGGTCGCCGTCGCCTGGTCTTCGTAGGCCGGTGCATCACGATGTATCGGCAGTTCGGTGTCGGCGCCGATCGGTCCGGCCTCGTCGACCGGGTTGCCGAGCACGTCCATGATGCGCCCCAGGGTTTTCTGCCCGACCGGCACCTGGATCGGTCCGCCGGTGTTCACGACCGACAACCCGCGCGTCAGGCCTTCGGACGCTCCCATCGCGATCGTACGGACGATGCCGCCGCCGAGCTGCTGCTGCACTTCCAGCGTCAGGTCACGGTCTTCGATCTTCAGCGCATCGTACACTTTTGGCAGCGCCTCGCGCGAGAATTTCACGTCGACGACGGCGCCAATAATCTGAACTACTTCTCCGGAACTCATGAAATTGTTTCCTTGAATCTAATCTGTCTTTTTCAACTTGGTTGCCAACACTAAACCGCGGCGGCGCCGCCAACGATCTCGGAAATTTCCTGCGTGATATCGGCCTGTCGGGCCTTGTTGTAATCGCGCTGCAGCTGATCGATCAGCTCGCCCGCGTTGTCTGTCGCGCTTTTCATCGCGACCATCTTCGCCGCCATCTCGCAGGCGACGTTCTCAACGGCGCCACGGTAGACCTGCGACTCGATGTAGCGCATCAGCACGGCGTCGAGCAGTTCGATCGCGTCCGGCTCGTAGATATAGTCCCAGTGCGTCGGCAGCTCGTCGGCGTCCGGCGCCTCGACCGGGATCAGCGTCTTGATCCGCGGTTTCTGGCTCATCGTGCTGACGAACTCGTTGTGGACGAGGAACAGGCGGTCGATTGTGCCTTCGGTGTAGGCATCGAGCATGATCTTGATCGCGCCGAGCAGGTCGGCGACGCGCGGATCCTCGCCGAGGTGCGACGCCGCCGCAACGACGTTGACCTTGATCGAGCGAAAGAACTGGATCCCTTTGGCGCCGATAAGCGCGAGGTCACACTCGACGCCTTTTTCTCTCCACTCCTGCAACTCGCCAAGCAGGTGTCGGAATTCGTTGATGTTGAGGCCGCCGCACAGGCCGCGGTCGGTCGTGATCACGATGAAACCGACGCGCTTAACCTCGCGCGCGTCGAGATACGGGTGCCGGTACTCGGGGTTCGCCTGGTACAGATGGCCAATCGCGGTGCGGATTTTATCGGCATACGGCCGGTTCTCCGACATGCGCTGCTGGGTGCGGCGCATCTTGCTGGCCGCCACCATCTCCATTGCCTTCGTGATCTTCTGCGTGTTCTTGACGCTGCCGATCTTCGTGCGGATTTCTTTGAGGTTAGACATTTGATCCAGTCGCCGGGCGACGCCTAATAGGCACCGTTACGCTTGAAGTCTTCGACCGTCTCTTTCAGGCCGGCCTCGATCTCGTCGTTGTACTCGCCGGTGGCGTTGAGCTTGTCGAGCAGCGCGCCGAATTTCTCGCGCACGTACGAATGCATCGCGGCCTCGAAGTCGACGATCTGGTTGACCTCGATGTCATCGAGGTAGCCCTCGTTGACCGCATACAGCGACACGGCCATCTCGCCAACCGTCAGCGGCGAATACTGTTTCTGCTTCATCAGCTCGGTCACGCGCTGGCCGCGCTCCAGCTGTTTACGGGTCGCCTCGTCGAGGTCCGACGCGAACTGCGCGAACGCAGCGAGTTCGCGGTACTGCGCCAGCGCGAGCCGGATGCCGCCGCCGAGCTTCTTGATCACCGGCGTCTGCGCGGCGCCACCGACACGCGACACCGACAGGCCCGCGTTGATGGCCGGGCGGATACCGGCGTTGAACAGATCGGTCTCGAGAAAGATCTGTCCGTCGGTAATCGAGATCACGTTGGTCGGTATGAACGCCGACACGTCGCCGGCCTGCGTCTCGATAATTGGCAGCGCGGTCAGCGATCCGGTCTGGCCTTTGACGGAGCCGTTTGTGAGTCTTTCTACTTCGGCCTCGTTGATTCTGGCAGCCCGTTCCAGCAACCGTGAATGCAGGTAGAACACGTCACCGGGATAGGCCTCGCGGCCCGGCGGACGGCGCAGCAGCAGCGACACCTGGCGGTAAGCCCAGGCCTGCTTCGTCAGGTCGTCATAGATAATGAGCGCGTCTTCGCCTTTGTCGCGAAAATACTCGCCCATCGCACAACCGGAGTACGGAGCGATGTACTGCATCGCGGCCGATTCGGCGGCGGCGGCCCCGACCACGATCGTATGTTCCATTGCGCCGTGTTCCTCGAGGCGACGCACGACGTTGCCGATCGACGAATTCTTCTGGCCGATCGCAACATAGATACATTTGATACCGGTACCGACCTGGTTAATGATCGTGTCGACGGCAACCGCGGTCTTGCCGGTCTGGCGATCACCAATAATTAGTTCGCGCTGGCCGCGACCGATTGGCACCATCGAGTCGATCGATTTCAGCCCCGTCTGTACCGGCTGAGACACAGACTTTCGCGTGATGACGCCCGGCGCGACTTTTTCGATCGGCGATGTCTGCGTTGCCTTGATCGGGCCGCGGCCATCGATCGGTTCGCCGAGCGAGTTAACGACGCGGCCGAGCAGCGCTTCACCGACCGGCACTTCGAGGATGCGCCCGGTGGTTTTCACCGTGTCGCCCTCGGTGATGTGCTTGTAGTCACCGAGCACGACTGCCCCGACCGAGTCCTGCTCGAGGTTCAGCGCGAGGCCGAACGTGTCGCCGGGGAATTCGAGCATCTCGCCGTACTGGGCGGCGCCGAGTCCGTGGATACGCGTGATGCCGTCGGTCACCGCGATAACGGTGCCGACGTCGCGCGCTTCGGCAGCACTGTCGAAATTCTTGATCCGTTCTTTAATCAGCTCGCTGATTTCAGACGCTTTGATAGCCATTTATTCGTTCCTTTAGTTCATCAGGGCACGGGCGAGTTTTTCGAGGCCAGTCCGCACCGAGCCATCGATCACCAGGTCGTCTGCCTGGAGCCGCGCGCCGCCAATCAGATTCTCGTCCAGCTTGAATTTGAGATTTACTTCCCGGCCGAGGCGCTGCTTGAGCGCTGCGGCGATTTTGTCCTGTTGTGCGGCGTCGACCGGTGCCGCCGCCGCCAATACGACGTCGACGCGGTTCTCGATCTCGGCTTTGAGCCCGTCGTAGATGTCGGCGACTTCCGGTAGCAAGGTCAGGCGGCGATTGTCCGCCATCAGCAGCAGCATGTTTTGGCCCTCGGCGCCGGCACTATTGCCATCAACGGCCTTGCTGCTGACCTCGCCGATTAGCTGAACCAGGCTCGCAATGTCGGTCGCAGGGTCATGGATCAGCCGGTCGACGTCGGGAACGCTGACCACCGTCGCGGCCGCGTGCAAATAATCGGACCATTGTGCGAGCCGCCCTTCGTCCCGGGCGATCTCGAATACCGCCTGGGCGTAGGGACGTGCGATTGTGCCGTTTTCTGCCATGCTTGTACTAGATTTCCGCCGACAGACGATCGAGCAGATCCTTGTGTGCCGACGGGTCGATCTCACGGACCAGAATCTTCTCAGCGCCCGCAACTGCGATCGCACCTACCTGACCGCGCAATTCGTCGCGCGCCCGATTGACCTCCTGCTCCACCTCGCCCTGCGCCGCGGTGAGGATACGCTCGCGTTCCTCGCCGGCGCCGACACGGGCTTCGTCGACAATCGAACTCGCTCGCGTGTTCGCCTGGTCGATGATCTGTCTCGCCTGCCCGCGTGCATCGTCGACGATCTCGGCGACCCGGCCTTCGGCCTTTTGCAGCGCGCGATTGCCTTCCTCGGCAGCGGCGAGCCCGTCCGCAATCGCCGTTTGACGCTCTTCCAGCATGTTCATGATCAGCGGCCAGATGTACTTCATGCAGAACCACACGAACACGATCATCGCGATCGTTTGGCCGAGGAATGTTGGTATGTTGAGTTCCACGTTGTCTCTCCTGCGATCAAACGCCTGAGCGCGGCGCCTATTAGCCGCCCAGCGCTTGCTGCAGCTGGCCGACGAACGGGTTCGCGAACGCAAAGAACAGCGCGATACCGACACCAATCATAGCAACCGCGTCGAGCAGTGCGACGACCAGGAACATCTTGGTCTGCAACATCGGCGCGAGCTCGGGTTGACGTGCACAGCCTTCGAGGAAGCGGCCGCCGAGCAGCCCCATGCCAACGCCGACACCCAGCGCCCCGAGGCCGATGAGGATCGCAACGGCGATCGCGGTTGAACCAATTACACTTTCCATCATTTGCTCCTACAAAGCATTAACCGGACTAAATACACTCATTACACATAGATCAATGCGCCTCGTGCGCCTGACTCAGGTACACGATGGTCAGCATCATGAATATGTACGCCTGCAGCGTAACGATAAGAATATGGAACACCGCCCAGCCGAAATGCAGCGGCAACTGATACATCGCAAGCAGCGCTATGAGAATAAACATCAACTCGCCAGCATACATGTTGCCGAACAGCCGCAGCGACAGTGACAGCGGTTTGGCCAACAGCGCGACGAGCTCGAGGATGAAATTAAACGCCATGATGAACGGCCACAGGATTTTCGGTACGCCGAGATCTTTGGGGTTCAACGGATTCATCATCAGGTCGCCGATGACAAAGCCACGGACACCCTTGATCTTCACGCTGTAGAAAATGATGAGGATAAAGATCGAGACCGACATGCCGAAGGTAATATTCGGGTCGGTCGTCGGCACGACCTTGAGGTAATCGATGCCGATCAGGTGCGCCGCCGTTGGCAGCCAGTCGACCGGGATCAGGTCCATAATGTTCATCAGGAAGATCCAGCAGACGATTGTCAGCGCGAGCGGCGCAATGAGGTTACTCGTGCCGTGGAAAGTCTCCTTGACGCTGGTGTCGACAAACTCCACGATCATCTCGACCATCGCTTGCAGTTTACCGGGTTTGCCTTGCTCGATATTAACTGCGACGCGACGGAACAGCGTGCAGAAAATGACGCCGAGGACGATCGTAAAGAACATTGAGTCGACGTTGATCGCCCAGATGTTGCCCGAGCAGATCTTGGCCTGGCCGATGTTGGTGACCCACTCCCCGTCGACACGGCACGCCTGCAGGTTTTGCAGGTGATGCTGAATGTATGCGCTGCTGCCGCCTTCTGCCGCCATACTCTAGTCGTCCGTCCGCTCTGTCGCCGGCTCGTCTGTCGCGCCCGGAAAGCCGATTCTCAATGCCGCCCAGTACACGAAGAAGGTCGCCGCGTAACCGACCATCGTCGGCACGAGTTCGACCCGAAGCACCCGGATGGCTGCGATGAATAACGCCACGGTCAGTAAGATCTTTAACGCTTCGCTCACATATACACCGCCCATGTAACGCTCCGGTTGCTCACTCGCATCCGTGCGAAACATTCTCTGTGCCTGATAAAGGCCGGCAACAACCCCAATACATCCGCCCGTGAATCCAGAAATCAGCCAACTGCGACCGCCTACCAGTCCGGCCGCTACCGCGGCCAGCGAAGTGACTACGAGTTGCCAACCGGCGAGCCGATAGGCGCCTCTCCGCAGTCTCTTGAATGCTGGCGCATTGCCCATCTTTAGCGGGCTTTCCTCGGGTACAAAAAAAAGCCACGGCAGGCGCGGCTGCGGGTGGCATCTTAGCGGTAAGCTGCCGCTGAGCCGGGGTATTCTATGGGGATCGTGGCGGCCGTTCAAGCTCGGCCGGTGCTTTGTCATCGCTTACTTGATGTGGTCGAGTATCCCCTGTAATTCGTCGGCGCTGTTGTAGCTGATGACGAGCTTGCCTTTGCCACGGGCGCTATGCTGTATCGCGACGCGAGCCCCCAACCGATCGGTCAGCTCATCCTGGAGTCGCCGAATATCGGGATCGATGCCGGTAGTGCTCCGGCCGGTCATCGAACCACCCTGCAACATACGCCGCACCAGACGCTCGGTTTCACGGACCGACAGCCCCTTAGTGGCAACCAGCCGGGCGACTTCAGACTGGCGGGGCCCATCAGTCAACGCCAGCAGGGCCCGGGCATGACCCATCTCCAGCTCCCGGGACTGCAACAGCGCCTTTGCATCTTCGCTGAGTTCCAGCAAACGCAGCAGGTTGCTGACCGCGGCACGCGACCGGCCGATTGCGGTTGCCGCTTCCTGGTGGGTCATGTCGAATTCGTCAATCAACCGGCGTAAAGCCAGTGCTTCTTCCAGAGGATTGAGGTTCTCGCGCTGAATATTCTCGATCAACGCCACCGCTATCACAGCGGAGTCGGGGATGTCACGGACTACAACCGGCACATCGGCGAGACCGGCCATCTGCGCAGCACGCCAGCGGCGCTCGCCGGCCACGATCTCGTACTGGCCGGAATCGCTTGTGCCACCGCGGTTCAGCGGACGCACAACAATCGGTTGCACAATACCCTGAGCGCGAATTGACTCGGCGAGTTCTTCCAGCGATTCCTGGCGCATATCCTGCCGAGGCTGGTAGGCGCCCCGTACCAGAGCATCGAGTGGCACTGAGCGGAGTGCGTCCTGGGATGGCGATGACGCGGGTTCATAGTTCGTGGTGCTTAGCAGCTCCTCGAGCCCGCGCCCCAATCCGGTTTTCTTGACGGCCATGTCGTCGTCCCCGCAATTCCTTGCCGGCTGGCTGCGGGGGATATTACCTCAACCGACCAGACAGGTGTGCCTGTGTGCCCTGACCGTCACGCCACGCCGGAGTGTTCGCGCTCTGATTCCTGGTGCAGTATTTCGGCCGAGACGGCCAGGTATGCCGAGGCCCCGCGAGACTTGGGGTCATGCAGCAACACCGGCACCCCGAAACTCGGCGCCTCGGCTAGTCTCACGTTGCGCGGAATCACCGTACGGTACACCTTGTCTTTGAAATGCTTGATCAGCTGCTCCGAAACCTCATTGGCCAGGCGATTGCGTGGATCGTACATGGTGCGCAATAGACCCTCGATCTGCAGGCGACGATTTACGGTGTTGCGCACCTGGCGCACCGTCTCAAGCAATAAGGAGAGGCCCTCCAGCGCATAGTATTCGCACTGAATCGGTATCAGGACTGCATCGGCAGCGGTCAGGGCATTCAACGTGAGCATATTGATCGACGGTGGACAGTCGATCAGCACATAATCGTAGAGCTCACGCACAGGCTCCAACGCCGTACGCAGCCGGTATTCGCGGCCGTCTTCGCCCATCAACCGAACTTCGGCAGCGGTCAGATCGGGGTTGGCCGGCAGCAGTGAGAAACTGCCCGCATCTACGCCAACAATGGCATCCCGGGCTTCGGCCTCGCCGAGCAGTACCTCGTAGGCGGTCAATTCCAGCGCCGGCCCATCGATGCCACAACCTGTGGTCGCGTTGGACTGCGGATCGATGTCGACGAGCAACACCCGCCGGTCGCTGACGGCCAGCGACGCGGCGACATTAACGCATGTCGTCGTTTTGCCAACGCCGCCTTTCTGGTTGGTGACTGCGATGACCCGGCTCATAGCAATTCTTATGGTTCGATAATCACAACGTGGCGCTCGGCATCGAGGCCGGGCACATCCACCGATGACACTTCGATTGAAGTCACAGTCTGCAGCAGCGGCTTGAGTTCTTCATCAGGATAATGTCCTTTCATCGCGACCAGCCGGCCACCGGCCCCGGTGAGATGTTGGCAGCTCTGCACAAAATGCTCCAGCGATGAAAAGGCCCTCGTAATCACCGTATCGAAGGGCAGCTCCGGCGCAAACGTTTCCGCCCGGGCTTGAACGACGGCGACATTGTCGAGTCCGAGTTCGCCGATCGCCTGCGTAACAAAGCGGGTCTTCTTGCCCTTCGAATCCAGCAGAGTGTAACGCCGGTGGGGGTCAAGTACGGCTAGCGGGATGCCCGGCAGGCCAGCGCCAGTGCCGAGATCCAGTACTGTGGTGCCCGCCAGATATGGCAATGCCGTCAGCGAGTCGAGCATGTGCCGAGCCACCATTTCGTCGGGGGAACACGGCCCGATCAGGTTGAATGCTTGGTTCCAGCGAGCCAGCAGACCGACATACTGCGCCAGCGTCGCGGCCCCGTCGCCGGACGCTTCGAGTCCGAGACTGACCATTCCCGCGCGCAGCCGGCCGACGATATCCTCCCGCGCCGATGCCAACACTAGCTGCGCTGCCAAGACACTAATTGGCCAGGCGCACCACCGTGCGCCCGGTTATGCGGCCGTCGATATAGGCGGGGAAGCACTCGGGCAGCTGCTCGAGGCTAACTTCGCGGGTTGCAATCTGGTCAAGGTGGCGCGGTTTCAGGTCGGTAGCAATACGCCGCCAGATCTCCAGTTTAAGTTCCCTGGACATCTCCGTGGAATTGATGCCCAGGAGGTTTACGCCGCGCAAGATAAACGGCATGACGGTGGTTTCAAGTTTGATACCCGCTGCCAGCCCAACACTGGCAATGTTGCCGCCGCCGCGCATTGTGCGCGTCAACCAGCCCAGCATATCGCCGCCCAGATTATCAACGGCACCTCCCCAGATTGCCTTGTCCAGCGGCCGTTGACTGAATTCGATCGTGCTCGCAGCCATGACGTCAGCTGCACCGAGTTCACGAAGATACTCGTCGGCCGACGTTTTAGAACTGATGGCAGTAACCGCGTAACCGAGTCCCGCCAGCATATCGATCGCCACGCTACCAACACCACCGGTAGCACCGGTTACCGCGACCGGACCGAGGTCCGGATGCTGACCGTTCTGCTCCATACGGTGCACGGCGAGACCGGCTGAAAAGCCGGCGGTACCGATGACCATGGTCTCACGCAAACTGAGGCCCGCGGGCAGAGGGATGACCAGGTCAGCGGGGAAGCGGCCGAATTCGGCATAGCCACCGTCGCGCGTTTCACTGAGACCGGCGCCTACCACCAAGACTTCATCGCCGGCACTAAAGCGCTCGTCTTCTGAGGAAACGACAACACCAGCGATATCGATGCCGCCAACCAGCGGGTACTGTCGCAGGATCTTGCCGGCACCAGTCGCAGCGAGTGCATCCTTGTAGTTGATACTCGACCAACTCGTGCGGATAACAACGTCGCCGGCAGATAGATCATCGAGTGATATCTCTTCCAGCCGGGCTACGATCGTGTCATTGTCCTGGTGTATGCGAAATGCTGTGAATGGCTCCATAGTATCCTCTTAATAAATAACGGTTTAGCCCGCGTCCGGCTCGGCGACAAGCCGCCGGCCAGGCGGGGTGCTGGGTTCGTTTTCAGCAGGTCCCGCGTCCGCAGAGTCGTCGCTGCGACAACTGATTAAAGTGTGTCAGTGATGTCCTGCAAAAGCACGGCGTCGTCCGGTGCGGTTGCCGGGGGGTAACGTTTGATCACCTTGCCATCGCGATCGATCAGAAACTTCTCAAAATTCCACTCAATGTCGCCGGGAAATCCATCGGTCGCGCTGGTCAGCCATTCGTAAATTGGGTGCTTGGATGCCCCGTTGACTTCGATTTTCTCAGTCAGCGGGAAACTGACCGCGTAATTTGTAGTGCAAAACTCGACGATTTCATCCGGTGTACCTGGCTCCTGTTCCCCAAACTGGTTGCATGGGAACCCCACTATCGTGAGTCCCTGATCCTTCAGGTCACCATACAATTTTTCCAGGCCCTCATACTGTGGTGTCAAACCACACTTGCTGGCGACATTCACGGCCAGTATGACTTTGCCCTGTACATCCGGTACCAGGTCGCCGCCACCCTGGATGCCGTTGATCTCAAAATCCTGCAGCGCCGCCATGTCGATTCTCCCTTCATTGACCGAAAGTTAGTAAATGTTGTGCGTAAGGCAATTGTCCTGCGACTGATCCGATCATTCAATCTCTTCAGCTCGGTGGCAGGCAACCAGAGATTTTCCAACCGGCCGCAGCAGCGGACGTTCGTCGGCACAACGTTGAATCGCATAGGGGCAGCGGGTCCGGAAGGCGCATCCGGACGGTGGTTCCAGCGGCGACGGCAGGTCGCCGGACAGCGGTTGCTGATGCCGGCTGCGCTCGATCACCGGGTCCGGGATTGGCACCGCGTTGATCAAGGCAAGGGTGTAAGGGTGACGCGGCCGCTCATACAAGCTTTGCCGGTCGGCAAGCTCCACGGCGCGGCCAAGATACATCACCATGACACGGTGGCTGATATGGCGCACGACCGCGAGATCGTGGGCTATGAATATCAGGGACAGCCCACGTTCCACCTGCAGGTCCATCAACAGGTTAATGATCTGAGCCTGTATCGACACGTCCAGTGCACTGACCGGTTCATCACAGACGATCAGTTGCGGATCAAACGCCAGCGCACGGGCGATCCCGATCCGCTGCGCCTGTCCGCCGGAAAATTCATGCGGGTAGCGATTCAGATGCCCGGCAGTCAGCCCGACTCGCAGCAGCGCCGACAGGATACGTTCGTTTCGTTCTGGCTGTGGGAGGTCGGGATGAAACGTGCTCAACGGTTCACCGACAATCTGCGAAATAGTCATTCGTGGATCCAGTGATGCCTGCGGGTCCTGGAAAATTACCTGCATGTCGCTGCGCATGTTTTTCAGTTCCTTCCGCTGGAGCTGCTCGAGATCGCGGCCGAGCAGGCAGACGCGGCCGCAGGCGACCGGAATCAGCTTTAGAATCGCGCGAGCCAACGACGTTTTGCCGCAACCGGACTCTCCGACAACGCCCAGCGTCTCGCCAGCAGCAAGTTCGAACGAAACGTCGTCGACGGCAATCAATGACTGCGCCCGGGTAAATAACCCGGGCTGGGCAACCCGAAAGCGGACACCAAGCCCGTCGACGCGTAGCAGTTCTCGCGCTGGGCCGTTCGCATCTGGCTTTTCGAATGCAGCCATTGCTGTGCCGGGTTCGGTGGCTGGTGCATCGACTGTCACCAGTCGTTCCGGCATTGTTTCGTCCAGCCGCGGAACCGCCGCCAGCAACGCCGCCGTGTATTCATCGGCCGGCTTGTAAAACACGTTATCGACACTGCCGAATTCCCGGCATACGCCGTCGCGCATCACGAGAACGCTGTCAGCGTTGCCGGCCACGACCCCCATGTCATGGGTAATCAACAATATCGATGTGTTGAACTCCGATTTGAGCTCGCGCATCAGCTCGAGAATCTGGGCCTGGACAGTCACATCCAGTGCCGTCGTCGGTTCGTCGGCTATCAGCAGTCCTGGCCTGCACGACAGCGCCATCGCAATCATGACCCGTTGCCGCATGCCACCGGATAGTTCGTGCGGGTACATGACGAGCCGGCGTTCCGATTCGGGTATGCGTACCATTTCGAGCATCCTGCGCGCTTGTCTAAGCGCCTCAGCTCGTGACAAACCGAGATGCCGTTGCAGCACCTGTCGCATCTGATTGCCGACGGTCAGGTAGGGGTTCAACGATGTCATCGGGTCCTGGAACACCATGGATATCTCTGCACCCCGCACGCGGTTCATTTCGCTGTCGCTGAGCCCGATTACCTCGTTCCCCTTAAACCGAGCGCTGCCGTCCGCCCGGCCGTTCGCCGCCAGCAGTCCCATGATCGCAAGCGCCGTCTGGCTTTTGCCGGATCCGGATTCGCCAACGATGCCCAGCGTTTCGCCGGCAGCTACGCGAAACTCGAGATCGCGGACTGCATGCACCGGCCCATCCGGCGTCGTGAACCGGACATTCAACGATTGAACTTCGAGTACCGCGTCAGCCATCAGTTGCTCCGGTCGCGCGGATCCAGTGCGTCTCGCAGTCCATCGCCGATGAAATTCAGACAAAACAAGGTCGTCGCCAGGAATGCCGCCGGAAAAATCAACATCCACGGCGCGGTTTCCATTTCCTGCGCTCCCTCGTTCACCAGCGCACCCCAAGACGTCATCGGTTCCTGCACGCCAAGACCAAGGAAACTCAGAAACGATTCAACCAGGATTACCTGTGGGATCGTCAAGGTCACATAGATGACGACGACACCGAGCAAATTTGGAACGATGTGGCGAAGCACGATCTTGACGTCTGACACGCCACCCGCGCGCGCGGCTTCCACGAATTCCTTTTCTTTGAGGCTCAAAGTCTGGCCACGAACGATTCGTGCCATGTCCAACCAGTTGATGGCGCCAATCGCGACAAAGATCAGCACGATGCTACGGCCAAAAAACACCATTAGCAGAATCACGAAAAACATGAACGGCATCGCGTAGAGCACATCGACAATGCGCATCATGATGTTATCGGTACGCCCACCGATGAACCCGGCCGTTGCACCCCAGGCAATACCGATGATTAGACTCACCGCGGTCGCGACCAATCCAACCATCAGCGAGATTCGTCCGCCGTACATCGTGCGAACGAACAGGTCCCGGCCCAGTGCATCTGTGCCGAATAAATGGCCCGTCGATAGCGATGGGCCAACCGAGATCAGATCGAAGTCAGTCGCATCGAACGCATACGGGTTCAATATTGGTGCAACCACGACCAACAGCGACATCACAGCCAGTAACAGTGTCGCCACGAATGCTGCGCGGTTTTTCTTCAGCGTTTCCCACACGTCAGTCGATAGGCCGCGCCCGCGAATGTCTGAGGTTTCCGCCGTCGCGTTCATGGTTTCACTGGTATTGCACGCGCGGGTCGAGCCAGCCATAGACGAGGTCGACGATCAGGTTAAAGACAATAATCAAAACACCGTAGAAAACGACCACACCCATGACCAATGTGTAGTCTCGGTTTAATGCTCCCTGGATGAAAAACCGCCCAAGACCCGGTACGCCGAAGATCTGTTCGATGACAACGGAACCGGTGATGATCGCCGCCGTCGCCGGACCTAAATACGATATGACCGGCAGCAATGCCGGCTTCAATGCGTGGCGGATAATTACGGTGCGCTGCGGCAGCCCCTGTGCCCGTGCGGTGCGGATAAAATCGGCACGAAGCACTTCGATCATGCTGCCACGGGTAAGCCGGGCGATGTAGGCAATCTGCGGCAACGCCAGCGCAATAACCGGCAACACGAAGTTGCGCCAGTCGCCCAGGCCACCGGCTGGCAGCCATTTCAGCGTCACCGCGAAGAACAACACCAACAATGGTGCCATGACGAAGTTCGGGATTGATATTCCGGTCATCGCCACGGCCATCGCGGCATGGTCGGTAAACGAATTCTGCTTCAATGCCGCGATCGTGCCAACGGCGACACCGACGAAGAATGCCAGCAGCATCGCAAAACCGCCCAGCCGCAGTGACACCGGGAAACCTGTCGCGATCAGCTCGGTGACAGTGTAGTCGCGGTACTGGAACGACGGCCCAAAATCACCTCTTAACAAACCGCCCAGATACAGTCCGAACTGTATGTACAGCGGCTCGTCGAGATTGTATGCCGCTTGCAGGTTGGCCTCGATTTCCGGAGGTATCCGCCGGTCAGTATCGAACGGCCCCCCCGGCGCGACCTTGATCAAAAAAAACGCCAAAGCGATCAAGACCAGCAGCGTTGGTATCGCGCCGAACACCCGCTTTAGTGCAAAGCGAAGCATGCATCGAGCCTCAGTGCTTCAGTATGTGGAAATTCTTCGTGTAGTGATGATCCATGATATTGGGCTCGAAACCGCCAACCCAAGGTTTGATCAGGTGTTTGCTGACGTAGAAATAGATCGGGATAATCGGCTGCTCTTCGAGCATCAACCGCTCGGCTGCTTCCATCAATTCAGCACGTTTCTGCATATCGGGCTCGACCGCTGCCCGATCGAGCAAGGCATCGTATTCATCGTTTGCAAATCCGGAATCATTCTGCTCATTATCCGACGCGAGCAATTGTGTGAAACTATAGGCATCATTGTAATCGCCTATCCAGCCATTGCGAGCGACACCGGGCATCGTTTTCTGTTTTCGCGTCTCGAGAAACACCTTCCACTCCTGGTTTAATAACTTCGTCTCGACACCAAGCACTTGTTTCCACATCGAGGCAATGGCAACCGCTATACGCTTATGATTTTCACTGGTGTTATATAAGATCTGGATTGTCAGCGGGTTGGCTTCGGAATGGCCGCTTTCTTTGAACAAGCGCCGCGCCTCGGTATTGCGCCTTTCTTGCGTCCAGCCGGCCCAGTCGGGTGGCTGCTGAGTGTAACCGGTAACCCGCGGCGTCCAGCTGTAGGCTGGAATTTCACCGGAGCCAGTAATCTTTTCGGTCAGCACGTCGCGGTCGATCGCCAGCGCCAATGCGCGCCGGAGTTTCGGCGCACCGGCGAATGGCGGCAACGTAAGGTTCAGACTGTAGTAATAACTACCGAGATACGGACTGATGTATAGCTGATCAGCTATGTTTTCGCGGATCCAGGCGATCTGTTTGAACGGGAGGTCCTGCGTGAAATCCAGTTCGTCGGCACGGTAGCGTCTGAGCATCGCGTCCTGATTTTCGATCGGAAAGTAGTTGACCTCATCGATAACCGTATTCTCATCGTCCCAATACTTTTCGCTTCTAAGCAGGCGAATGTGCGACTGCACGACCCATTCGTCGAGTCTGTAGGCCCCGTTGCCAATCAACTGCCCGGCCCGCGCAAACCGGTTGCCAAACTTCTCCACACTAGGCCGGTGCACCGCGTACGTTGTCGAGTGTGTCAATAAGCCGAGGAAATACGGCGTCGGTCCGATCAGTCGAATCTCGAGCGTCCGGTCGTCAAGCGCCGTGACGCCGAGTTGCTCCGGAGATAGCTCACCCTTGACGATTTGCTCCGCATTGACAATTGGGAACAGGATGCTTGAGTACTGCGATAACGTGGCCGGGTCAACGCTGCGCTGGATCCCGTACGCGAAATCCGCAGCCGTAACCGGATCGCCATTTGACCAGCGCCCGCCTGCGCGCAGCGTGAACGTGTAGACGGTTTCGTCGTCGTTGATCTGCCACGTTTCAGCGGCACCGGGAATCAAACTTCCGTCGGGTGCCTCGCTGACCAGGCCCTCGAACAGGTCGCGCAGAATATTCGACGCCGGCACTCCTTCGGCCCGGTGCGGATCAAGCGTCTGTGGCTCCGCCCCGTTGTTCTTATTAAGGATCTGTTCCGCAGCCAACTCGGTACCCGATGCACCACCGACGGGTATGGCGCGCCCGGGGTCCGGCCCGCTGCAGGCACCTAAGAGCGTCGCTGCCCCTGCGACGAATACCAGTCTGAGGCGGTTCGTGACGCGCGCGCGCACCTCAGGCGCTCTTCAGCTGCCGCTTTTTCAGATGAACCAGCAGTAAAGAAATGGCGGCCGGCGTCATGCCGGGAATTCGCGCCGCCTGCGCCACGGTAAGCGGCCGTATTTCGATCAGTTTTTGCTTGATTTCACTCGACACGCCACGCAACCGCGAATAGTCGAGGTCGTCACCAAGTGGTGTTGCTGCGTGTCGCCGATTGCGCGCGATTTCCTGCTCCTGTCGCTTCAGATAGCCCGCATAGCGGGCCTGAATCTCTACCTGCTGGTTGATCTGCGCGGTTAGTTCCGGGGTTTCACCCGGCAACACTGTGCGCGGTCCAACGCCGTCGATCTCCGTCAAACGTTCGTATCCGACTTCCGGGCGGCGAAGAATGTCCGCTGCCCGCCGGTTTGTATCGCTGCTCGAATCGCCCGGTAGCGCACTTGCACGAACCAGAATACTGGCAAGTCGCTGTTGCTCCCGTTCAATTTGCTCACGCTTAAGTTCAAACAATTTCCAACGATGATCATCGACGAGACCGAAATCCCGAGCAATTGGTGTGAGCCTCAGATCTGCGTTGTCCTCGCGCAGTAACAGCCGGTACTCAGCGCGGCTGGTAAACATCCGGTAAGGCTCGCTGGTGCCTCGGTTAACCAGATCGTCAACCAGCACACCCATATAGCCCTGATCCCGGCCCGGGCACCATCCTTCGTCGCCGCGCCACGCCAGAGCCGCATTGACTCCGGCCAGTAACCCCTGGGCTGCCGCCTCTTCGTAACCGGTAGTGCCGTTAATCTGGCCAGCGAAATAAAGACCCGAAATCGTTTTAGTCTCCAATGTGGGCTGTAAGTCGCGCGGATCAAAGTAATCGTATTCAATTGCATACCCCGGCCGCGTGATATGTGCGCGCTCAAGGCCCGGAATCGTGTGCAGAAATTTCAGTTGGATTTCGACTGGCAAACTTGTAGAAATGCCGTTCGGATAAATTTCGGTGGTCGTCAAGCCCTCCGGCTCGATAAATATCTGGTGGCTGCTGCGATCGGCAAAGCGCACAATCTTGTCTTCGATCGACGGACAATAGCGCGGCCCTACACCCCCGATCGCGCCCGTATACATTGGTGACTCGTCCAGCCCGGCACGGATGATTTCGTGTGTCGCCTCGGTCGTGTGCGTGATGTGGCAATCGACCTGGCGCGGGTGCTCGCTGCGGCTGCCAATAAACGAAAACACTGGCGCCGGCACATCACCAGGCTGTACCTGCATGCTGTCGAAATTTACGGTACCGCCATCGATGCGGGGCGGTGTACCGGTTTTCAGCCGGCCAACGCGTTGGACAAGTTCGCGCAATCGCTCGGCCAATGCGATCGAAGCCGGATCACCGGCGCGTCCGCCCGTCGACTGGTCCTGGCCGACATGAATACGTCCGCCAAGAAACGTCCCGACGGTGAGCACGACGACTGGCGCGTGAACCCTAAGCCCTGTTTGTGTAACGACACCAGCGACACGACCGTTTTTCACGATCAGGTCGTCGACGCTCTGCTGGAACAAGGCCAGTCCCTGCTGGCCTTCGACTGCTGTCCGAACTGCCTGACGGTATAAAACGCGGTCGGCCTGCGCGCGCGTTGCCCGGACCGCCGGGCCCTTACGGGAGTTCAGCGTACGAAAATGAATGCCGGCCCGATCTGCAGCCCGCGCCATGACGCCACCCATTGCATCGACTTCACGCGCCAGGTGGCCTTTGCCGATACCGCCGATCGCTGGATTGCAGCTCATCTGCCCTACCGTTTCGATGTTATGCGTCAACAGAGCCGTGCGCGCACCCATGCGGGCCGACGCACAGGCGGCCTCGGTCCCGGCGTGGCCGCCGCCGATGACAATGACGTCAAATGTTGCTGGATTAGACATGGTCGATTCAGAGCCGCATTTCCGGCGGCACATTCTACCCTTCGGGCTGACAGACGTCGCCTGTTCAGGCGTTTGTCGCGGGGCCCAATCTGGCCGCGCGCTGCCCCGCAAATACCGGTAGAGGTCCGAGTTGCGGCGGCGCCAAAGCGGCTCCCATCAAGCGATTTGACGTAATGCTGCGACGCTTTCACGGACAGCGATAGACCATTTTGCGAGCATGTGCACACCGGACTATCCGCTTGCTCACATGGGCTAGCGACAGCAATAGATAACGTTCTCGTTCGCCATGGATACGCACAATCTTCCAGAAATTCCGCATCCCAACGGTTCCATGCCGGACTCTGAAACGTCGACGCTGTCGCTTCCGTCACATTCGCTGACGCTACCGTGGCTGTATCTGCTGTGGACCGGTCTCGTCTGGATCAGTGCGTATTTCGACCAGTCATATATCAGCAGCGACGGCGTCGCGATATTGCTCGGCGGCGTAGCCACCACTAACGCTTTTTTCCTCGGCCTGGCCCGGGGACTTTCCCAACAAACCTTCAGCGAAGACGATATCGCGGTGGCACAGAGCACCATAGCGATTGCCTGGATCGCCGCCTACACGTTTTTTAGCGTTGAGTCCGGCGAACTGGTGTTGGGTATGTACATGACCGTGATGACATTTGCCATTTTTCGGCTGGACACCTGGGCATTCCTTAAAATCTCAATTTTTGCCGGTCTGAGTTACACGATTGCAGTGGGCTTGCAGTGGACCACCAACCCGCTGATTGTCGATCTTTGGCAGTCCGCGTTCAGATTACTGCTGTTGCAGGCCGTCATGGTTTGGGGCCTGATCTACGCTCGCCAACTGCGCGAGTTACGGAACCAACTACAGTTTCGCAATGAAGAACTGCAATCGATGATCGCGAGAGTTTCCAAGATCGCTGGGCAGGATCACCTGACCAAGTCGTTCAATCGTCGCTATATTATGGAAGCGCTGGGACGCGAAAAGGCGCGTTCGGATCGCACCGGTAAAACATTTTCTGTCGCTATCTTCGACCTGGATCATTTCAAATCCGTCAATGACAAGTACGGGCACTTGATCGGTGACCAGATTCTGCTTGAGTTCGCAAAGCGCGTTAAAGGCGAGTTTCGCGGCATGGATACAGTCGATCCGGCTGAATTCAAGCGGTCGTTCGGACGCTTCGGTGGCGAGGAGTTTATTGCCGTATTGCCCACGACTGATCTTCAGGGCGCATTCCAGTGTGCCGATCGGATCCGTATATCAATCAGCGAGCGACAGTTCATCGACCTGATGACAATCACGGTCTCTGCCGGTGTAGCTCAATACCGTGCGGGCGAGACAATACCCGAAATCCTGACCCGGGCCGACCAGGCCTTGTACGGTGCCAAACAGAATGGCCGCGACCAGGTGCACTGTGCTGGCCTCGATCTCATCGATGACTCGCACACTGTGCCGAATCTCAGGATTCTGGGTTAGCAGTAAAGCGACCGGAACCGACCGCAAAAAACCCCACGTCCATCCGGGCGCAGCACCGCAATGCCGGCAGTTCGCACCGGATTACTTACCTATACAGAAACTCGAAAATATCCGGCCGAGCAGATCATCGTTGTGGAACTCACCAGTGATTTCTGCCAGCGCATTCTGCACCTGCAGCAGTTCCTCCGCCATCAGCTCGCCGGCCGCGTGTTTTTCGAGTTGCTGCCCGGCCAGGTCGAAATGTTGGCGCGCCCGGGCAAGGCTCTCCAGATGCCGACGCCGGGCCGTGATGGCTCCTTCTGGTGGTGGTTCGTAGCCGAGTACCGCCTTCAAATGCTTACGCAGCGCATCGATACCGTCGCGATGGAGCGCAGAAACATTGACGCGACCGTCCGCGATCGGGCCGGCGACCTCGCCCGTCAGGTCGATCTTGTTTCTGACCACCGTGTAGCCCAGCCCGTCGGGTAACTCCGCCGCGAGTTCATCCAGATCGTTGTCTGCGCAACTGGCATCCAACACGATCAGCGCATGATCGGCAGAGCCAAGTGCGGCTCTTGCACGGCGAATACCTTCTTCTTCGACGCGGTCCCTCCCCGCCCGCAATCCCGCGGTATCAACGACATGCAGCGGTAAACCGTCGAGGTCCAGTTGTTCGCGCACCAGGTCCCGGGTCGTACCGGCGACATCCGTGACGATTGCGGCTTCATAGCCGGCGAGCGCGTTCAGCAGGCTCGACTTGCCGACGTTGGGGCGTCCCGCGACGACGACTGTCACACCATCACGCAATAAACATCCCTGACGTGCCACCCGTTCCAGCTCGCCAAACTGCTGCTCCACGCCACTGATACGTTCCAGCAGCGCCGCGTCGCGCAGAAAATCGATTTCCTCTTCGGGAAAATCGATTGCCGCTTCCACGTGCGTGCGTAACCGTGTAATGCTTTCGTTCAGGTCCGTGACGGCATCGGAGAAATCGCCGCGCAGGGAACGTTGGGCAGCGCGGGCCGCCGATCGCGAGCCACTGTCGATCAAATCCGCTATTGCTTCAGCCTGGGCCAGATCCATGCGGTCGTTCAAAAATGCACGCCGCGAAAATTCTCCAGGGTCAGCGAAGCGTGCACCGAGTTCGATTGCCCGTTCGATCAATAAATCACAAACCATAGCGCCGCCATGGCCCTGCAATTCCAGCACATCTTCTCCGGTAAACGAATGCGGCGCCGGAAACAGCAACGCAATGCCACTATCGATAGGCTCGCCGGTCGCGTCGACAAACTTACGCAGTTCCGCGCGACGCGGTTCCGGCAACTCCCCGAGCATGCCTGCCGCGATTTTGCCGACGCCCGGTCCCGATAGGCGAATCACGGCGATACCGCCGCGGCCAGGCGGTGTCGCACGCGCCACTATCGTGTCGTCTTGTCGCGGAACCTTCATCGCCGATCACGTAGGGCCGGTTACCGGCCGGTATAACTCAACGACCGACGCTTACCACCGAGTTAATGCGCCATTGCTGGAGGATGGAAAGCACCGAGTTAGTCAGCCAGTACAACACCAGGCCAGCCGGAAAAAATGCAAAAAATACCGTGAACATCACCGGTAGAAACTGCATGACCTTGGCCTGCACCGGGTCAGGCGGGGCCGGGTTGAGTTTTTGTTGTCCAAACATTGCTGCGCCCATTAACAGCGGCAACACAAAGTACGGATCCCGAGTGGACAAATCTGTGATCCATAACATGAATGGGGCCTGCCGCATCTCGACGCTTTCCAGCAGCACCCAATAGAACGCGATAAAAAATGGGATCTGGATCAACATCGGCAAACACCCTGCAACCGGATTGACCTTTTCGCGCTTGTATAAATCCATCAGAGCCGCGCTCATGGCCTGGCGATCATCCTTGTAACGGTCCTGCAAAGCTTTGAGCCGTGGCTGCAAGTTGCGCATCTTGGCCATAGAACGGCCGCTCTTCTCTGTCAGAGGATAAAACACCAGCTTGATCAGAAACGTGACCATGATGATGGACCAACCCCAATTGCCAACGAAGTTATGGACTTTCCCGAGCAGCCAGAATAACGGCTGCGCCAGAACAGCGAGCACGCCATAATCAACCGTCAACGCGAGACCGCTGCTGACTTCGTTGAGTTGCTGCTGCAGCTTCGGGCCGATGAACAATTGCGAATTAAACACACCTTCTTCACCGGGTTCCAGGGTCGTTACCGGACCGATCACGGTCATCAGGTACTGCTTACCGTCATAGCTAACCTGGTAATTCTCTTCCTCCGTTTCTTCCGGCACCGCCGCGGCGAGGAAATGGTGCTGAATCGATGCGATCCAGCCACCGTTAACAATCAATTTAAACGGCCCGTCTTCCAAATCGTCGACATCGATCTTCTCGTATTTATCACCGTCGTAAACAACGGGCCCGGTAAATGAATAGGAATCCACGTTGAACATCGACCGCTCCAGCGGTGCGTGTACTCGTTGAATTTGCAGATAATTTGCAACACTGTAAGGAGTTTCGCTGGAATTTCTCGCGTTGTATTCGAGCGAAATATCGTAACGGCCACGCCGAAAGCGGTAAGTTTTTTCGACCGTAATGCCTTCGGGGCTTTCCCATTGCAACGGCACTTCGAGTACATCATCGCCGTCATTCAGCGAGTACGCCCTGCGAGGCGATGTATAAACGCTTTTATGTGTGGCTTCATCACGCCCACCGGCAGCACGCAAACCAGTGCGAAACACAAACAAGCTGTCCGGATCCGGATTCAGTAATTCAACGAAGACGTTCGGCTGGTCTTTTTGCTGCGGGTACCCTTTCAATCGCGCTCGACGAATGTCGCCACCACGGCTGGCGATCTCGATGGACAACACGTCCGTCTCAACGGTAATCGCCGGCCCGGCGCTTTCAACAGCGCCGCCGGCGATCGATGGCAAATCGCTGTTCGCCGTCTCAACGTCAATCTCAGGAAGCGCTGGCAGATCGTCCGCGAGTGGCTCGGCCGGTGAGCCGGACGGGGGTGGCGCACTCGACGACCCCGGCAGGCCATATTGCTGCTGCCATGCCTGGTAGTTGAAAAAGATCATGGCCGCCAGCGCGGCCCAGAGAACGATTCGAAGGTTGTCCGTCATTTGTTGTTGTCGGCCATCGCCGCTTGTAAGCGTGACCAGTGCTGTTCAATGCTCTCACGCAACTTCGGGTTGCTTGCGGCCGGTGCCTTTTCACGCGCCATTATCACTATATCCACATTCCCGAGGGTCTGGCGATTATGGCGGAAACTCTCGCGGACGAGCCGCCGGATCCGATTACGCGCAGTGGCTTTACTAACACGCTTGCGCGAAATTGCAAACCCAAGCCGGGCGCAGCCTGTGCCATTCGCGACGTAGAGTACCGTAAAAAAGTGATCCGCCGATCGACGGCCTTTTTGGAAAACACGCGTGAAATTTTCCGACCCGGAAAGTCGATTCTGGTGGCTAAAGCTGAATATCATGCGGCGCGTCCGCGCGCCCGGGCGGGGCCGCTAGTGACTTAATTGAGCCCGCCGTTTTTTCCGGCGTCGCTTTAAGACAAGGCGCCCACCTTTCGTTGCCATACGGGCACGAAACCCGTGGGTTCGCTTCCGCTTGATTCGGCTGGGTTGATAAGTTGTGCTCATGAGGTCAGGAAAAGCTCGCCGAAAACAAAGACATGCGCCAGTTGAGAGGCCGGAAGATTACGCAGGAGAGCAATCCATGTCAATAGCCGTGAAGCTGTGGATAACTGGTAGCAACAAGTATAGACTCGCTAGCCCGTTCTGCGAAAACAATAAACGATAATTCTGGACCCACGAGTGCAGACTTCTCTTTGGAAACGCTGTATTCGAGAGCTTCGCTCAGATCTCTCCGAGCAACAATTTAATACCTGGATTCGGCCACTGCAGGTTGTTGAGGAAGACCGGCAACTGCGATTATTGGCGCCCAACCGTTTTGTCGTCGACTGGGTTCATGACAATTGCATGGAGCAGCTCACGAAGGTAGTCGATGCAGAAACGGACTGGCCGGACGCGTCGATCATTGTCGAGGTCGGACGACAAGGCTTCATAGACGAGCAGCCGCTACCGCCGTCCGCGCAGACGCCTGCCAGACGCGACGCCCGTTGGTCAGGCGGACCGCTTAACAGCACCTATACCTTCCAAACCTTCGTTGAAGGTAAAAGTAACCAGCTAGCGCGTGCAGCGGCGACCCAGGTCGCCTGGAACCCTGGCTCTGCGTACAACCCGCTGTTTATCTCCGGTGGTGTTGGGCTCGGTAAGACCCACTTAATGCACAGCATCGGTAACCTGATTCTCGAAAGCCAGCCCAATGCGAAGGTAGCCTATGTGCACTCGGAGCGCTTCGTTGGAGATATGGTCAAAGCCCTCCAGCACAATACCATTAGTGACTTTAAACGGGCCTACCGATCGCTCGATGCGCTGTTGATCGACGACATCCAATTTTTCGCCGGCAAACAGCAATCGCAAGAAGAATTTTTCCATACCTTTAATGCTTTGCTGGAAGGGCAACGGCAAATTGTGCTGACCTGTGATCGGTATCCGAAGGAAGTATCCGGGCTCGAGGAGCGGCTAAAATCACGATTTGGCTGGGGCCTGACCGTTGCGATCGAACCACCGGAGCTTGAAACCAGCGCGGCCATATTGATGACCAAGGCAGCTGCAGAAGATATTGATTTACCTGAAGAAGTTGCGTTTTTCATTGCCCAGCGCATTCGCTCCAATGTGCGCGAACTCGAAGGAGCACTGCGGCGTGTCATGGCAAATTCAGCGTTCACCGGTCAGCCAATCACACTGGAATTCGCAAAGGATGCTCTTCGGGACCTGCTGGCCGTACAAGAAAGGCTGGTGACGATTGAAAACATCCAAAAAACCGTCGCCGGGTACTTCAAAATTCGGGTAGCTGACCTGCTTTCCAAAAGCCGTAGTCGCTCAATTACCCGTCCGCGCCAAATTTCGATGAGCCTTGCAAAGGAACTAACCAGTCATAGCCTGCCGGAAATTGGGGATGCCTTTGGGGGGCGGGATCACACAACGGTACTACACGCCTGCCGGCGGATTAAATCACTGCGTGAAACTGATTTGCGGGTCGGCGAGGATTACCAAAACCTGCTGCGGACATTGACTGCGTGAATAACGTGTATATCACTGCGAGCCAGGCCAGTGAAAAACTTGTGGATGAAAAATGGAAGGCATACTGTACACAGCTTATCCACTGTTACCGACGGCTCTCTGCATAGGACCGTCCACAGTTTAAACGCCAACAAACGATTGATTTTAAAGACTTATTTAGAGTTTATCCAACGTGGACGCTGCCCTAATAACAACAATAATTCTTATATATAAGATTATTAATATAGAGGTGAAGGCATGAAATTTACCGTGGCAAGGGCTTCACTGCTCAAACCATTGCAGGCGGTTATTGGTGTGGTCGAACGGCGTCAGACGATGCCGGTACTTGCCAACGTCCTGCTTGCCGCCCAGGAAGGCAAGCTGACCATTACTGCCACTGATTTGGAGGTTGAACTGGTTGCAGCGATAGAAATCGACACCATCGATGTACCAGGCGATATCACCGTGCCGGGCCGAAAACTGCTTGATATTTTTCGAGCATTGCCAGAGCAGGCCACTGTGAGCGTGGCGTTGGAGGGTGATCGCTTGGTTATCAAGTCCGGCCGAAGTCGGTTTGTTCTTTCGACATTGCCTGCCGCAGAGTTCCCAATCATCGACGACATAGCGGCCGACTACGAGATTGAGCTGGAACAAAGCGCACTTGGACGTCTGTTGGAGAAAACACACTTTTCGATGGCCCAGCAGGACGTTCGCTATTACCTGAACGGCTTGTTGATCGAGGCCGGTGGTACGACACTGCGCGCTGTTGCTACCGATGGACACCGGCTTGCCTTGTGCGATATCACGATCGATTCGCAAGACACCAGCAGCCACCAGGTGATTATTCCGCGCAAGGGGGTCTTGGAGCTTCAACGCCTACTCGGTGACGAAGGTACGGTAAAGATCTCGCTCGGCAGTAACCATGCACGCGCTGAACTCAACAATATTCGATTCACATCGAAACTGATAGACGGCCGGTTTCCGGACTACGATAAGGTCATCCCCGAACTGGAAGGGAACGTGCTATCGGCCAGCCGCGACGCTTTACGGAATGGTTTGCAGCGTGCCGCGATTCTTTCCAATGAGAAGTTTCGGGGGGTTCGTCTGGAGTTGAGGCGCCAAAGCCTTAAGATTCAGGCTAACAATCCAGACCAGGAAGAAGCCGAGGACGAGGTAGAGGTTGACTATGGCGGCGAGGAGATGGAGATAGGTTTTAACGTCAATTACCTGCTGGATGCCTTGGCGGCCGTCGATGGTGATTATGTTGAATTCGGCGTGGTCGACCCTAACAGCAGTTGCCTGATCCACGAGCCCGACGATCAATCCTGCAAATACGTTGTCATGCCGATGAGGTTATGAAGCCCCGCTAGGACCCTAATGCCCCGGAGAACCTGACTGGTGGCTTTGACGGCGTTGCGGGTAGAGCACTTCCGGTGCCTTAATGCAGTTGATTTTCAGCCCGACCCTAACTTAAACCTGATTACCGGTGCCAATGCCACCGGTAAAACCAGCTTGTTGGAAAGCATCTTTGTGCTGAGTCGCGGCCGTTCATTTCGCGCCGGGCGCGCCAGCGAACTGATTCAATACGAAGCGGACGCATTGACGGTCTATGCCGAGCTCAGCAGCGGGACGGACACGCACCGCTTGGGGGCGGAAATCGCCCGAGCGGGGCGCCGTTTACACGTCGATGGGCAGACTGCCGCACTGGGGGATGTGGCTGCCCTGCTACCGGTGCAGGTGATCGACCCGGAGATTCATTTGCTCATACAGGGGGGGCCGGAGCAGCGCCGACGGTTCCTCGATTGGGGGGTGTTTCACGTGGAACCCCGTTTTCTGGATAGTTGGCGCCGATACCGAAAAGCACTGCGGCAGCGAAATGCTGCGCTGCGACGCCAAGATCGCCGCGAAGCCGTGATGGCCTGGGACGAGGAGCTGATCAACGCAGGTGAGCTGGTCGATGCTTGGCGGGAAGCGTTCAACGATCAATTTCACGCGCTATTATCTTCTAAAAGCTTTGATATTCTTCCATTTGAGTTGAAATGTAGCTATCTTCGTGGATGGAAGACTGGCCAATCGCTGCCGGATGCACTGGCGGACAGCTGGGAACGTGACCGTGCGACTCAAGCCACCCAGGTTGGGCCACACCGGGCCGATTTACGCTTCGAGGCTGGAGGCCACGCACTCCGCCACCATGTCTCCCGGGGCCAGCAAAAACTTCTGGCTGGCGCGCTGGTAATCGCACAGACGCACTTTGTGGTCGAGGCGAACCAGCGAGAAGTGGTGCTGCTGGTCGATGACCCGGCCGCGGAGCTTGATCGCGAACATCGGGAACGGTTGTTCGAGCTGTTTAGAGCCGTGCCGGCGCAGCTGTTTGTCGCGGCTCTGGAGCTAGACGAATTGCCTTGGGGAACGGCGGGGAAACGGTTCCACGTGGAGCATGGCGAGCTTGCTCCTTTGATATAATGGATCGGTTCAGTCTTTTGACGGGTTTATGATGCACGAAAGTCACTACGATTCCAGCAATATCAAGGTCTTAAAGGGACTAGATGCAGTCCGAAAACGGCCGGGAATGTACATCGGCGACACCGATGATGGCACCGGTCTTCATCACCTGGTTTTCGAGGTCGTCGACAATTCGGTCGACGAAGCCCTGGCCGGGTACTGCAGCGAAATCACGGTCACTATCCACCCGGACGAGTCGATAACTGTCGTCGACGACGGCCGTGGGATCCCGGTTGGCGAGCACCCGGAAGAAAAGCGTTCGGCTGCCGAAGTGATCATGACCGTGCTGCATGCTGGCGGCAAATTTGACGATGACTCTTACAAGGTATCCGGGGGATTGCACGGAGTCGGCGTGTCGGTTGTCAATGCGTTGTCGGAAACGCTGCACCTGACGATTTTTCGCGACGGCCACGTCTATGAGCAGACTTACCACCTTGGCGAACCGGAAAACCCGCTCAAGGAGACGGGGAAAACGGTCAAGACCGGCACGATGGTACGTTTCAAACCAAGCCCAACGATTTTTACAAACATCGAGTATCACTACGATATTCTTGCAAAGCGGCTGCGCGAGTTGTCCTTCCTGAACTCAGGTGTGCGCATCGAGCTAACCGATGAGCGGGATGGCAAGCAAGACGTGTTCGAGTTCGATGGTGGTATTCGCGCATTCGTCAAACACCTGAACCGTAATAAGACACCGATCCAGCCTACGGTGATTTACTTCGCTGCGGAAAAAGACGGCATCGAAATTGAAACCGCCTTGCAGTGGAACGACGGTTATCAGGAAAACATGTTTTGTTTCACGAACAATATCCCGCAGAGGGATGGCGGCACCCACCTGGCAGGATTCAGGAGCGCGTTGACCCGTACGCTGAACGTGTACATAGAGAAAAACGCGGCCGGCCGCAATGAAAAGACAAGCACCAGTGGTGACGATGCTCGTGAAGGCATGACCGCGGTGCTTTCGGTCAAGGTACCGGACCCGAAGTTTTCATCGCAGACTAAAGACAAGCTCGTATCGTCTGAGGTCAAGGGTTCGGTAGAGGCCGCCGTTGGTGAGCACCTGGAGGAGTTTCTGCTCGAGCATCCGCAGGAAGCCAAGATTATCGTTGCGAAAATCATCGATGCCTCGCGAGCCCGTGAAGCTGCGCGTAAAGCGCGTGAAATGACTCGGCGGAAGGGTGCGCTGGATATTGCGGGATTGCCCGGCAAACTTGCGGACTGCCAGGAAAAGGATCCAGCGCTTTCGGAGCTGTTCCTGGTCGAGGGTGATTCAGCGGGCGGTTCGGCCAAGCAGGGCAGAGACCGTCGAACTCAGGCAGTGCTGCCGCTCAAAGGAAAGATCCTGAACGTCGAAAAGGCGCGCTTCGATAAAATGCTGTCCTCCGTTGAAGTCGGCACGCTGATCACCGCGCTGGGTTGCGGCATAGGACGCGAGGATTTCAACGCTGACAAATTACGCTATCACCGCGTCATTATCATGACCGACGCCGATGTCGACGGCTCGCACATCCGAACCCTGTTGCTGACGTTTTTCTATCGGCAAATGCGGGAACTGATTGAGCGCGGTCATATCTATATCGCGCAACCACCGCTGTACAAAGTTAAACGAGGCAAGCAGGAGCACTACGTCAAGGACGACGCTGAACTGAACTCATATTTGCTCGATGTTGCACTGGAAAAGGCAAAGCTGCATGTAAACGCTGACGCCCCGCCAATTGCCGGCACAGCGCTCGCGTCGCTCGCGCAAAGTTATGCCGGCGTCATGACCATCCTGGACCGCTTGGCGAAGCGCTACGATCGCCGGCTGCTGGAGCAAATGATTTACCTGCCGGCCCTACCTGCCGATGCAATCGATGATGCGAAACAGTTGGTTGAATGGTCGGCAAAATTCCAGGACGCTTTGGCACACTCCACCAATGGTGACGGGCGCACGTATCAAATATCCGTCAAAGAAACCGACGAGGGAGTTGCGAGTCTTGAAATCAGGCGCGGCCAGCACGGCGTCGAGACGCTGACGGAGTTATCGATACGTTTCTTTGACTCGCCGGAATACCGACAAATCACGGAGCTCGGCGCTGAACTCCACGGCCTGATTGAAAGCGGTGCCTATATTCGTCGTGGTGAGCGGCAACATGAAGTCGGCAGCTTCAAAGAGGCAATGGAGTGGTTGCTCGGCGAGTCGCGAAAAGGCCAGTCGATACAACGCTATAAAGGACTTGGCGAAATGAATCCCGAACAGCTGTGGGATACAACGATCAACCCTGAAACCCGTAGGCTAATGCAGGTGCGTATAGAAGATGCGGTTGCCGCCGACGAGATTTTCACCACCTTGATGGGTGATCAGGTTGAACCGCGCCGCGCCTTCATTGAACGGAACGCGCTGACCGTCGCCAACCTGGACGTCTGACGACCGCGCTCGCGGCTCGTTTAAGCAAACCGTTTGGAACTGAAACACCGGCGCGCCGCCGCGCGCTCCGGCGGCCGGGACCCGTTCCTCGCTCGACCGCGACAGGCGACGCGCCGAAACTACATCTTTAGATGAAGCCCTCTTCGCGCCGCAGTTCTGCGACTTTGGCTTCGATCCAGGCTTGGACCTCGTCGTTGACCTCGCGAGGCTCGCGGCCGGCCGGATCGATCGGAGGGCCGATGGCGAAACGAACCGTGCCGGTGCGCTTGAGCCAGCCCCGGCGTGGCCAGAAATCCCCGGCGTTGTGTGCGACAGGCACGATCAGCTTGCCGGCTGCCTGTGCCAGGAGCACACCACTGACGCCGTAACGTCGCGTCTGGCCGGCCGGCATGCGGGTTCCTTCGGGAAAAATGATGACCCAGCGGCCCTCGGCCAGCCGCTTTTTGCCGACGCGGATGACTTGGTTAACCGCGTTGCGCCCGGCTTTGCGGTTAACGGCGATAGGCTGGCTTGCCGCAAGCCCCCAACCGAAAAACGGGACCAGTAACAGTTCGCGTTTCAGGACCCAAACTTGCGTGGGAAACAGCAGAATCTGCACGACGGTTTCATAAGCTGACGAATGCTTCATCAAGACGACGGCACTGTCCGCCGGCAAATTCTCTTGGCCGACGGCTGCATACGATAGCCCGCACAAAAGACCGCCCATCCATATCACGAATTTTGCCCAAACGACTACGACGCGGAATGCTGCCCGGTAACCGAAAAGTCTGGTGACCATGACGAGCACCGAAAACACGGCTGTGCTGAGAAACACCATGCAGGTGAAAATGGCCGAACGGATTACCGCCACGTCAGGAATTCCGACCGGTTAGCGCGTCAGCGACATCCGCCAGGCTGTCGAACACTTCCGGTCGCTGCTGGTCCGGAAACCGTTGCTCTGCCTGGCGACCATTGCCGGTCCGAACCAGTATCGGTCGTGCCGTCACGGCCATAGCCGCATCGATGTCACGCGCAGAATCCCCAACGGCTGGTACTCCCTCGAGTGTTGTACCGAATTTCTCTTCGATCTGACGCAGGAGCCCCGGCAGGGGTTTTCGACAATCGCAGCCGGCATCCGGCGCATGTGGACAAACGAAGACCGCGGCGATGTGACCGCCGGCCTGGTTAACCTGGCGCCGCATTTCGTCGTGAATCTGCTCCAGGGTTTGTTCGGTGAACAGACCACGGCCGACCCCCGATTGATTCGTTGCAACGACCACCGTAAATCCACTGGAGCACAGTTGCGCAATTGCATCGAGGCTGCCAGGCAGAGCGTGCCACTCGCCCGGCGATTTGATGAAGTCGGGCGAATCCGCGTTAATGACCCCGTCGCGATCCAGTACGACCAGCCTGGGGTGCTCGGCATCGACGTGAGTGTCACGGTCCTGGGTTTGCTGGGGCGTCATGTTTGCCTGTACGGTAATCAATGCCGGATCGTGTTGGTCGCAAGTTAGCGCTGTCAGTCAGGACGGTATGCAAGACAAGTCGGCCACGTCCAGGAACAACTCGCGCAGGCGAGTTAACTGCGCCAGGCGATTATTACGTTGGGCTTCGTCTTCGGCCATAACCATGACACTATCGAAAAAAGCATCGATAGGTTCCCGCAGTGCCGCGAGATTGTGTAGCACACTCGTGTAATTTCGTTCCTCGAGATCAGCCTGGTGCCGCGGCAACACCGCGTTAACGGCGTCGCTGAGCGCACGTTCTTCATCGGCTTGGAACAGCGACGGATCGACGCCGTCCGCCGTCGCGTCGGCACTCCTGAGGATGTTGGCGATACGTTTGTTTGCTATGGCGAGGCTCTCCGATTCGTCGAGTTCAAGAAAACTTCGCACCGCATCCAGACGCTGGTGAAAATCTAACGGCGATCCTGGTGCCCGCGCGCGAACCGATTCAAACATCTCGACACTAACATCACCCGGCTCCAGTCCAGGCGCGATACCATCGAGATAATAGGCGCGCATGCGTTCGACGATGAACGCAAACAGTTCGTCGACGAGTACGCCGCGATCAATTTTTTTCAGCGGCTGCAGATCAACGGCCTCGCCAAGCATCGTGGGCAGGTCGAGATCAATTTCCTTCTCAATCAGAATGCGCAAGAGGCCCAAGGCGGTGCGCCGTAAAGCGAATGGATCCTTGTTCCCGGTGGGCCGCTTGCCCAGGGCAAAGACACCGGCCAGAGTATCGAGTCGGTCGGCCAGGCCGAGCGCCCATCCGACAGGTGTCTCCGGTAGTTGCCCACCCCCATGTCGCGGCAGATACTGTTCCTCCAGCGCGACGGCGACTTCCGGCGCTTCTCCATCGTTCAGGGCATAGTAATAGCCCATCCGGCCCTGCAGCGATGGGAATTCGCCGACCAGTTGGGTCAATAAATCGGTCTTTGCCAACGCAGCTGCGCGGCTCACGGCGTCCGGATCTGCGCCGAGTTTTGTTCCGATGCGTGCAGCCAACGCCGCCACCCGTTCCGATTTCTCGTACAGGCTTCCCAGCCCACGTTGAAAAACGACGTCCTTGAGTTGCTCGCGGCGTTCGGCCAGCGTGTTCTTGCTGTCCTGGTCCCAAAAAAAGCCGGCGTCGGCAAGCCGCGACCGCACAACGCGTTCGTTTCCTTTGCGTACCTGCTCCGGTTCTTTGCTGTCGATATTGCTGATTGCAATGAACTCCGGAAGCAGTTCGCCAGCAGCATCGCGCACCGGGAAGTAACGCTGCTGGTCCTGCAGCATTGCCGTTAGTACTTCGTCGGGTAAACGCAAAAACTCGGGGTCGAAGCTGCCACGCACTGCGACCGGCCATTCGACCAAGGCAGCCACTTCATTGACAACCGAGTTTTCAAGAACCGGTTTGCCATCGAGGTCGGCTACCGCTGCTTCGGCGGCTGCGCGAATACGTGTTGCTCGTTCGTTGAAATCGGCTATCACCATCCCCTTGCCGCTTAACTGCTTCGCGTAATCTGCCGGCCGCTTCAATTCGATTTCGCCGGGTGCGTGAAAGCGATGCCCGAGCGTGGTGCGCCCGGCCGTCAGCCCCAGAATTCTGGCGTCGAGTACTTGTTGGCCGAGCAACATAAGAACCCAGTGTGCCGGTCGAACAAAATCAACCGTTCGATCGCCCCAGCGCATCCTTTTCGGGATGGGCAAGTTTTTCAGCGTGGCCGCGACCAAGTCGGGTAGCACGTCTGCTGCAGCCTTGCCGGCGACTTCGCCGCGGTAAACCAACCACGTGCCCTTGTCAGTTTCCAGAGTCTCTAGTTCGGCTGGGGTGACGCCACAACTTTCGGCAAACCCTTCGGCGGCCCGCGTCGGTTTTCCGTCATCGTCGAACGATTGCCGGATCGGCGGTCCGCGCCGCTCGACCCGTTTCGGCGCCTGTTGCAGCTGGAGTCCGGTTACAAGAACGGCCAGGCGCCGCGGGGTGGCAAATGATTGCAGGCCGTCAAAATTTAGCTCGGCCTTGCGGATCGCGCTTTCGAGCCCGTCTGCAAACGCTGCCTGGAGGTCTGGCAGCGCCCGGGGGGGCAATTCTTCGGTGCCGATCTCGACAAGAAAGTCCGCGCTGGCGGGTGAAGCTGCCATGCTCTCGATCTCTCCGGCTCAAGCGGCGGTAGCGTCGTCGCCTAGCAGCGGAAAATCGAGCGCGGCCCGGCTGTCGTAGTAAGACTGGGCAACCGCACGGGCGAGGTCCCGGACACGCAGGATGTAGCGCTGCCTTTCGGAAACCGAAATAGCCTTGCGGGCGTCGAGCAGGTTAAACGTGTGCGAGGCCTCTAGCATTTGTTCGTACGCGGGTAGCGTTAGTCCCTGGGGAATCAGTTGCTGCGACAGCCGTTCGGCGTCGTCAAAGCGCCCAAACAGCAAGTCGACGTCGGCTTCGTCGAAATTGTAGCGGGACATTTCGACTTCATTTTGGTGATAGACGTCACCGTAGGTAATCGTCCCCAACGGTCCGTCCGTCCAGGTGAGGTCAAAAATGCTTTCAACGCTTTGCAGGTACATCGCGATCCGTTCCAGCCCGTAGGTAATTTCACCGGTTACCGGCCTGCAGTCCAGTCCACCGACCTGCTGAAAATAAGTGAACTGGCTGATCTCCATGCCGTTTAGCCAAACCTCCCAGCCCAGGCCCCACGCACCCAGCGTCGGTGATTCCCAATTGTCCTCTACAAATCGAATATCGTGGACCAGCGGGTCGATCGATAGCGCCCGCAGCGAATCGAGATACAGATCCTGAATGTCGTCCGGTGATGGCTTGATGACGACCTGAAGCTGGTAATAATGCTGCAGCCGGAACGGATTCTCGCCATAACGGCCGTCGGTAGGACGCCGACTGGGTTGCACGTAGGCCGCGCTCCAAGGTTCCGGGCCAATGGCGCGCAGAAACGTGGCGGGATGAAAGGTCCCGGCGCCCATCGGCATATCATAAGGCTGCAGGATTACGCAGCCCCGATCAGCCCAGTAGTGCTGAAGCGAAAGGATCAGGTCTTGAAAGGTCACGCGTGTATTCCGTGGCTGCCGGCTCTTTGCCGACGATAACGGCGGCGCAAGTATAGCGCCTTTTTTACAAAACACCGCGCTCGCCCGCCGGCGGGGCGCGTCTTCATGACACGCCGGCACTAATAACGTGCACAAGCTCGGTCGATTGCTCTAAAATGGTGCGCAGCGATTGGCGGCAACAGCTAAAGATCGTAAAAAAGTCAACCAGTTATAAAGAGCTTCGGGCTGGCACGGATCGTGCAGCATAACGGGGCCGGCGCGCCGTAAGCTGGGAGGAGTGCGGCGAGTTGCTTAAAGCGGCGCAAGCCACCCGGAAAAGACCTCGATTCAAGGCGATCGGCGTCGTCGAGGATTTCGTCTGTCGGTCAGGCCATCGTTGGCCATGGCCGGGGCGTCCAGGGCCGGTCTTTGGTCCGGCATGAACACAACCTGATCTCTGGAGGAGAAGTGATGACACCTGCTGAAACACTCAGCCTGCTAAAGGAAAAAGACGTCAAATTTGTCGATCTACGATTCACCGATACGAGGGGCAAGGAACAACATGTCACTTTGCCCAGCCATGCTATTGACGAGGGATTCTTCGAGGATGGCAAAATGTTCGATGGCTCATCGATCGCTGGTTGGAAGAGCATCAACGAATCCGACATGATCCTGATGCCGGACGCGGCAACCGCGATCATGGATGTGTTCACCGAGGAGTCGACGCTGAACCTGCGCTGCGACGTATACGAACCGGCGACGATGCAGGGATATGAGCGGTGTCCGCGGGTGGCCGCGCGCCGCGCCGAAGAATACCTGAAGTCAACCGGCATAGCGGATACCGCATATTTTGGGCCGGAGAATGAATTTTTTATCTTTGACGACGTACGCTACAGCAACCAGATGCAGGGCGCGTTTTATGCCGTGGATTCCGTAGAGGCTCACTGGAATGCCGGCGTACAAACGGAAGACGGCAATATTGGTCATCGTCCAGGCGTAAAGGGCGGCTACTTCCCGGTGCCGCCGGTTGATTCACAGCACGACATCCGTTCGGCCACCTGCCTGGCGCTTGAGGAAATGGGGCTGGTCGTGGAAGTGCATCACCACGAGGTAGCAACGGCCGGTCAGGGCGAAATCGGCGTCAAGTTCGATTCGTTGGTCAACAAAGCCGATCAGGTGCAGATACTGAAGTATGTGCTTATGAACGTTGCTCACAGCTATGGCAAGACGGCAACGTTCATGCCCAAACCGCTGGTTGAAGACAACGGCAATGGCGCACATGTGCACCAGTCCCTGGCCAAGGGTGGCGACAACGTTTTTACCGGCGACGGTTATGGAGGATTGTCCGAGACGGCCTTGTACTACATCGGCGGCATCCTCAAGCACGCCAAAGCGATCAATGCGTTCACCAACGCGGCCACCAACAGCTACAAGCGCCTGGTGCCGGGTTTCGAGGCACCGACGCTTTTGGCCTACTCAGCCAAAAACCGGTCGGCAGCGGTGCGCATTCCGTTTGTCGCCAATCCACAGGCTCGCCGTGTCGAAGTCCGTTTCCCGGACAGCAGCGGAAACCCGTATTTTGCGTTTGCGGCAATGCTGATGGCTGGCCTCGATGGCATACAGAACAAAATCGATCCCGGTGCGCCGATGGATAAGGATATGTATGACCTGCCGGCCGAAGAGGAAGCCAAATTGGATACGGTGTGCTTCTCTCTCGAGCAGGCTATCGATGTGATGAGCGCCGACCGTGAGTTTCTGCTGGCCGGCGACGTTTTCAGTAATGATTTAATCGATGGTTATGTTGAACTGAAGATGGAAGAGATCACGCGCTTGCGCATGTCCACCCATCCGGTCGAGTTCGACATGTATTACAGCCTGTAAGCGGTTTAGTTCAAGGCGAGCCGGCCCACGGAACGAAGTTCACAGTTTTCGCAGGCTAGACTGGCCGGTCAGTTCGGGGCGCGCTATGCTGTGGGGATGCGAGCGCTTGCATTTTTAATCGGCATCATTCTGGTGGCACCCCTGTTGGCGCAGGAGGTGTATCGCTGGGTAGATGATGACGGCCACGTACATTACTCGGATCGCCCGAACGAGGATGCCGAAACCGTCGTGCTCCCGAAAGCACAGACTTTTTCGGCGCCGCTGGTCGCGAGAAGTCCGGCACAGCCCGATGCAGGCGAGTCGTTTAAATACGACAAAATCTCCATCGTAAGTCCGGACGCAGAGGAAACTATTTGGAACACCGGGAATCAAGTCGACGTTTCCCTCGCTCTGAGCCCACGACTCCGGAGGGGGGACAAGATAATGTGGTACTTGGACGGCCAACTGCAGAGCAACGTGTCGACGAGGTCAACCAGCGCGACTTTGTCGGAAATTTGGAGAGGCACGCATCAATTAGTGGCGGAGGTTCAGGATATCAACAGCAACAGCCTGAACAAGAGCTCCCCGGTGACGTTCGAGTACAGGATGACATCAGCACTGAGCCCGCTAAACAACGCGGCAAATCCACCCCCGGTCGTTGGACCGGTGGGCCGCCGCCCCTAAATTCATCCCAAACCGAGATCCGCGCCGCCGAAATCCTCGACGGCCTGACGACCGGTGTCGTTCTCGTTTCCGACGACGGCACTGTGCAGCGACTCAATGCCTCTGCGGAAACCATACTTGGTATCAGCGCAGCGCTGGCCGCCGGAAAATCGTTCCATACCCTATTTCCAGCCTTCGCCGGTTTCAAGGAGTTGTTGCAGCGAGCGCTTACCAATCGGCGAAGTTTCGGTCAGGAACTCAGCATGCCATCCCCGTTGCGCGACGGAACGATGCTGGACCTCGTGGTCCGCGTAACACCGCTGACAGATACAGACGCGCGCGACATGCTGGTGATTGAGTTGATCGATGCAACCCAGCGCCATCAGATCGACCGGGAAAACGCACTGATCGCCCAACACGACGTTAGCCGGCGCATGATTTCCCAACTGGCGCACGAAATTAGAAACCCGCTTGGCGGACTGCGCGGAGCGGCCCAGTTGCTTGAACGTGAACTCCCGGGGAAAGAACTGCGCGAGTTTACGCGGATTATTATTGGGGAAGCGGATCGTCTGAACGCGTTAATGGACAGCCTGCTCGGTCCGGTGGGGCAACTGTGCAAGGAAACCGTCAATCTGCACGAATTGCTCGAACACGTCGCTGTCCTGATCGAGACCGAGGTTGGCGGACGTTTTGTCGTGCAACGGGACTATGACCCGAGCCTCCCGACAATGTGGCTCGATAAAAATCGTTTGATTCAGGCTCTGTTAAACGTCGCGCGAAATGCGGTGCAGGCGACCGGCGCTGCCGGCGTGGTTCTGTTTCGCACCCGCGTGCTGACCAACGCGTTCGTCGGACAGGATCGGCATCGTTTGGTCGCGAGTATTGATATCGAGGATAACGGCCCGGGGATTCCGGACGAAATCGCCGACACGATTTTCTATCCGCTGGTCAGCGGCCGTGACGATGGCACCGGATTGGGATTGCCTTTGGCGCAGGATCTGGTTAGTCGCCACAATGGGTTGATCGAATTCCAATCTGAACCGGGACGGACCGTGTTCATGGTTAGACTGCCGATCGACGCGGATCCGGATTCGCTTGCGGCGGCGACCGGGGGCGAAGAAAGTTGAGGCCGATGCAGACAGTGGAAAACACGGCGGCGAAAGTCTGGGTAGTCGATGACGACGCATCGGTGCGCTGGGTTCTCGAAAAGGCATTGCAACACGACGGTATGCAAGTTCGCGGGTTCGCCGAGGCGGGGGCGGTACAACTGGCGCTCCAGCGTGAACAACCGGACGTGTTGGTCACCGACATTCGCATGCCGGGCATTAGCGGTATCGAGCTGCTGCAATATCTGGAATCGCTCCGTCCGGCGCTGCCCGTAATTGTTATCACGGCGCACTCGGACCTCGACAGTGCAGTGACGGCATACCGTTCCGGCGCGTTTGAATACCTGCCGAAGCCGTTTGATGTCGATGAAGCCGTGACACTTGTGCGCCGGGCGGCCCGGGTAGCCGGGCCACAGGCTGCCGCTGTGGACATGGTGCGGGGCGTTTCGCCAATTCTGGGTCAGGCGCCTGCGATGCAGGAGGTGTTTCGCTCCATCGGGCGTCTGTCGCGGTCGAGTATGACTGTCTTGATTACCGGCGAATCCGGAACCGGTAAAGAATTGGTTGCGCGTGAACTGCACCGGCATAGTCCGCGGGCGGACGCGCCGTTCGTCGCCCTCAATACCACGGCCATAGCGGCCGACCTGCTGGAGTCGGAATTGTTCGGACACGAGCGGGGAGCGTTCACCGGGGCCGAGCGGCGACGGATTGGACGCTTTGAGCAAGCAGACAGCGGCACGCTGTTCCTGGACGAAATCGGCGACATGTCGGCAGCGTTACAGACGCGCTTGCTGCGGGTGCTGGCCGAAGGCGAGTTTTATAGAGTCGGTGGCCAAGAATCGATTCGGGTCGACGTACGCATCATCGCGGCGACCAATCAGGACCTCAATGAAGCGGTCCACCAAGGGCGATTTCGGGAAGACCTGTTTTACCGGCTGAATGTCATACGAATTACGACCCCACCATTGCGGGAACGTCGCGAGGATATTCCGCTGTTGTTGCAGCACTACCTGTCCAAGGCTGCAGAGGAACTCGGCGTTGAACCAAAATCAGTACGCGATGAGGCACTGCGGGTGCTGCAGAGCTTCGATTGGCCCGGCAACGTGCGGCAGTTGATCAACACCGCCCGACGCTTCACCGTGATCGCCCCGGGCTCTGAAATTGGTGCCGATGACGTACCCGCCGAACTCGGCGGGCAGAGGTCATCGGGTCGTGCAGATCCAGAGTGGGTCAGCGCGCTGTCACGCTGGGCGGCGCAGCAGCTGGACGCGCATGCTGATCAACCATTGCTTGGGGCGGCACTGCCCGAATTCGAAAAAGCACTGATCCAGGCCGCGTTGCAACGGACGCATGGACGGCGGCAGGAAGCCGCGCAGCTACTAGGCTGGGGCCGGAATACATTGGCCCGAAAGATCAAGGAACTCAATATCGAGAAATGAGGCGGCGCAAGTAGCAGCGATGACGCTGCTCAGATCGACCATCCTGGAATGCAGTGATTACCGTATTTAATTTTGCACCGGCATGGGGTTTGCCGACGCCAAGTCCTTTCGGATTAAAGCTCGAGGCCTTTCTGAGATTCGCGGACATCCCATATGACTGCGAGTATGTGCAACGGCCGGTCGACTCACCGAAAGGCACGGTACCGTGGATTCGTGATGATGACCTCGAACTCGCGGATACTGGATTCATCATCGAATACCTCAAAGGCGCGCACGGTGATCGGCTCAATGACGGGCTGACGTCAACACAGCTTGCTACGGCGCACGCGGTACGGCGAATGGTGGAGGAGAATCTGGCGCGAATCATTGGCTACACGCGTTGGCTTACCGAAGAAAACTGGCCGGCGACACGCGAAGTGGGGTTTGGTCAGGTGGACGAACCCTGGCGCAGCGATATCAGCGCGAAAGCACGGGAGCGCATTCGAGAGGACATGCATCTGCATGGAATCGGGCGTCACACACCGGATGAGATCCAGAATATCGGTCTGCAAGACGTGAAAGCGATCGAGGAACTGCTCGGTGACAAGACTTTCCTGATTGATAATCGGCCGCGAGAAGTAGACGCCAGCCTGTTTGGAATTCTGGTGCAGTTCATCATCCCCCCGCTTAGATGCGGTATCTCGGACTACGCGCGAAACAGCAAAACTTTGGCGCGTTATTGCGAGAACATCCTCGCCAGATATTTTCCCGACCACGACCGGGCTGTCTGAGTGCAGCAAGGAGCTTCAACAGACGCCGAACCGACCCGGAGATTCGGGCCGGTACGCCTATTGCCCAGCGTTACGCCAACCCACGTCGCAGTATTTTTGTTTATCGACCTGATAACAATCGGGTTTATCGTGTTCGTCAACATCAGCCAGGCCTACCTGATGAACACCAAACTCGCTATTCCGGAATCGATACAGGGAACCATCAGCGGCGACTTGGGGTTCTGGTCGGAGGTCACGATTGTCGCGATGGTATGGCTGTTCGGTATGCTTGCTGATAAAACGAGCCGGCGGTTGGTGATGTCGCTGGGACTCGCATTCCTCGGCGCAAGTTATCTTGCTTACCCATTGTCGGAGTCGGCCGACGGTTTGCTGCTGAGCCGACTCGTTTACGCAGTAGGTGTCGCCGCGACCACGTGCATGTTGACGGTAATGGTGCACGATTACCCACAGGAAAGTTCGCGCGGCAAACTCGTCGCGGCCTCGGGAATTTGCGGCGGTTTTGGTGCCGCAATGATCGGAGCGCTCGGGGGCGCGATGCCGGACTTTTTTGTCAGCAGAGGTGCAAGCGAGTTGAATGCCGCCTTTTACATGAACTGGGTGGCCGCCGCTATCTGCATTGCCGCGGCCGCGATTGCGGCGGTAGGCGCGCACCCCGGCATACCCGGCGGGCGGCCCGCCAAGTCGGGGTTCAGGGAAAGTGCCGCGATCGGCTTGCGCGCTGCGCGCAGGCCCCGCATCCGCGTGCTGTATTTTTCGGCATTCGCCGCCCGTGGTGATCTGGTCATCGCCGGCACTTTCATCGTCCTGTGGGGCACTTTGGCGGGCCAGGCCCAGGGTTTGGACACCACTGTGGCACTGGGCCGCGGCACCCTGCTGTTCGTCATAACGAGTATCACGACGCTGATTTGTGCGCCATTCATGGGGTTTTTACTCGACCGTTTCGACCGACTAATGATGCTGGCGGCCGGCGCCGTGCTTGCAACTGTCGGCTTCGGCGCGGTCGGATTGATCGAGAACCCGCTGGATCCGGCGGTCATACCGCTGTTCGTTCTTCTTGGTATCGGTCAGTCCAGTTGCTTTTACGCGTCGCAGGCTTTGATCGGACAGGAAGCACCGCTGGAGAATCGCGGTGCCGTCATCGGTGCGTTCAGCGCCTGTGGCGCGGTTGGCGTTTTGATTGCGAATGGTATTGGCGGGCGTCTGTTCGATTCAATCGACCCCGGTGCGCCGTTCCTGATGGTGGCCGGTGCGACCGCACTGCTGGCAATTTATGCCGTATGGGTACGTTTGCGCGAGCGCGCTCAAGCAAACTAGCTATCCAACAGCGGCACGCTTGCATGGCCCCAGTTGCCGCCTTCGGCGCGAGCCGGCGACGGGATTACCAACGCCTGATCCCGCACAAGTTCGTCCATACGATGCACGTCAATACGCCCCAGTCGGCGACCTACCTCGTCGACCTTACGGCGGTAACTCAGTTCGGCATCGTCGGTGGCAACGAACAGGTCCATGTTCTGACGTGCCGGTGTCAGACGCGGGCGAACGTGCTCAACCACGGCTGCATCCTCGTCCAGGCCGTAGCGAAGTGCCTTCACCATGCCCTCGTCGTGTTCGGGGCCCGTATTGAAATTCCGGAAATGCAGACTGAAATGTCGCGTGTGGTAGGCGTCGATCGGTGTGCAGACGTCCCAGATGATCTGGTCGTAACCTGATGCCATTTGCTGACTGTTTTTGTGCAGGATGCCGATCAGATCGTATGTCAGTTCGACATGAGATTCCTTGCGCTCATCGGGTTGCTGTTCCACTTCATCGATCGCGATCGAATCTTTGGGATCAGGCGGCCGGAAGGTCTGCAGGATGTGGCCACCCCACTCGGTAACCTCGACCGGAAAGATGTTCATTTTCGATGGCAGGTGTTTGCCGAATGAATGCACAAGGTACAAATGCGCGGTGTCGACGAGGTTCTCGTTCAGGCGCACCCAGTTGACGTTCCATTCCCGCTGGAGTCGGCACATCCGCCAGTTTTCAGTATCCCCGTAAACAGACAGCGAGTCCGATAACACCGGCCGTTCCTGCTCGTTCATGTCGCCAAGAAATACCCACACAAGACCATACTTTTCCTGAACCGGGTAGCTGTCGACCCGGGCGCGCCTTGGGATCGCGACCGCGTCACCCAGCGGCGGGATCTGCTGCACGAACCCGTCTGCGGCATACTGCCAGCCGTGGTATGGGCACTGGATGCAATTGCCGACCCGTTGCCCATGCGCCAGCGACCCGCCCCGGTGACAGCAGATATTGCTCAGACACGCGGCGGCGCCGTCTTCGGTCCGAAACAGTGCGAAATCACAACCGAGCATCCGGACCAGTTTCGGCGTGTCAGTCAGCTCATCCGCGAAACTTGCCGCATACCAATTGTTGATGATCATTGTGTGCCGCTGGCTGATGAAGATCCCGCCGCGATTTCATGCGGCGCGACAAGCGGCACTGTATTCAGCACCCAGTTACCCGCATCGCGCCGTCCAGGGCTCGGGATCGTGACGGTTGCGGTTTTCTGCATTTCGCGCATACGTTCGACATCAATCCGCCACCCCTTGGCTTCCCAGCCGGCCAGATAGCGTCGGTACTGACGCACGGGTTCGTCAGAAGGCATCAAAAGTTCCTGGGAAGTGCCCAAAGGTGGCACGACGGGTCGCAGTCGCTTGAGCACGACCTGATCTTGCTCCGCAGTTGCTCGGTTCCGCTCATCCATGCGCTCATCGGCCTTCGGATCCAGCCAGCTGTTGCGCATGTTGATATGCCAGAAGCGCGTGCGGCCGGTGTCTACCGGAACCGAGAACTGGTACTGGTGCAGCCAGTATTCGTCGGTCAGGTGTAGCCGATTCCACAACTGGTTGGGTCCGCGGTGACCGGAGTATGCCTCCACCGATCCCGCCTCCCGCTTGGACTCTTTCAGCGTGCCTTTCTCTCCAGCAGGGGAGTACATCACGATGCGGAAATACGCGCCGAGTTCTTCTTCGACGATTTCCATATCCGGTACACGATAATCTTCGCGTTCGCCCTGGAAGCCGTGCGTGGGATGCACGAACTCGTTATGTGCGGGATCCATTGAGTTTTCAACGGCCCGTTCCATGTTGGCGTCAAATTCCCAACCGACCATCGTGGGCCGCCAGTCGTCCTGGTCCCATTCGACAATCGTCTGTATCGGCGGGCGTTCTTTTTCCGGAAGATCGCCGAGGAAGGCAAAGACCAGCCCATAGCGTTCCTCGACCGGGTAACTGTCGATCTTGGCTCTTGCAGGAATTTTCCCGTCGCGGCCTATGGAAGGAATTCGCACGCAGCGTCCATCGCCGTTGTATTGCCAGCCGTGATAGGGGCATTGAATACAGCCGTCCCTCACCACTCCATGGCCAAGGGAGCCGCCGCGGTGCATGCAGGTGTTGGCGAGACAACGGGCTTTCCCGTGCTCGTCGCGGAACAGAACAAAATCGCATCCGAGCATGGTGACCTGTAGCGGTTCATCACCGAGCTCGGAGCCTTCGATCGCGGGATACCAGAAGTTAATAAACACAGCGGTCACCAGCGCGGACTGCAAAAAGCCGCAATCATATTTTTCTTTTGCCGCCTCCGGCCAAAAGAGGCGACCAGCTTGGTCGCATGTTATCGGCCATGCCGAAGACTAGTCAATAAATCCAATTCCCGGGAGCGACTAAGCTTCGCTAATCGTCACGCTTTGAATTGTGTCGCCCTGACCAATCGCATCGACGATATCCTGACCCGAAATCACTTTGCCGAACACGGTATGGCGCCCATCCAGGTGCGTTTGGGGCGAGTGCGTGATGAAAAATTGGCTGCCATTGGTGTCCGGTCCCGAATTGGCCATCGACAATGAACCGGTTTCGTGGCTCAGTGGGTTATTGGTCAATTCATCTTCGAATCGATAGCCGGGACCGCCGGAGCCGCTACCGGTGGGATCGCCGCCCTGGACCATGAAATTCGGAATGACACGATGAAAGCTAATGCCATCATAGAAGCCGGCGCGCGCCAGAAACACGAAATTGTTAACCGTCTTCGGGGCGTGTTCCGGATAGAGGTCAAGATCAATCGCGCCTTTGCTTGTTTCCAGCGTGCAACCGTAGCTCTTGCCGCTGTCGATCTGCATCTCCGGAGGTGCATCCCAGCTCTGAGTCATTGTTCGATCTCCCGTAACTTTGTAAATACGCCTTGCGCTAACGAGGCAGTCGCCGCATCAGTCGTGTCATCCGGAGACCGCGCTGTCCTGCATGTCGTCACCAAGTTTTAGGCTGCCGATCAAATCGCCCAGCCCCGTGAGGCCGTGATGATCCAGATACTCGACAATACCCGCATTAATAGTTTTGCAGACTAACGGATCGTAGAACAGTGCCGTACCGATGCCGATGGTGGTTGATCCAGCAATAATGAATTCGACCGCGTCGTTTACCGTTGTTATACCGCCCTGCCCGATAATCGGTATGCTGTGCTTCGCGGCAACCTCGTAGACCTGCTTCACTTTCAGCAACGCGATTGGCCTGATCGCCGGACCTGACAGTCCGCCCTGGACATTACCAATGATTGGTGTTCGCGTCTCGGTATCGATTGCCATGCCCGTGATCGTGTTGATGACGGCAAGTCCGTCGCTGCCGGCTTCGATGCACTGGCGCGCATTTTCCTGGATGTCCGTTTGGTTCGGCGAAAGTTTTGCGATGATTGGTTTCGCGGTCGCTTTGCGGCAGGCAGCGATAACCCGCGCTGACATTTCGGGATAATTTCCGAATGACACACCGCCCTCTTTGATATTAGGACAGGAGATATTGATCTCTATCGCGTCTATAGGAGAGTCATCGAAGCGACGCGTTACCTCGGCGTAGTCATCAATAGTCGAACCGCAGACGTTGGCAATAAAACGGGTCTCGGAAAAATCGAGTTTCGGGAGGATATCGTTTATAACCGCGTCGACGCCGGGGTTCTGGAGTCCAATGGCGTTTAGCATGCCCATTGGGGTTTCCCAGATGCGATGCGGCGGGTTGCCGAGCCGCGGCTCCAGCGTCGTACCCTTGAGTACAATCGCGCCAGCATCGGTGTTCGAGAAGCCGGCGACCCGGGTGTATTCTTCGCCGAAGCCGACACAACCGGACAGCAGTACGATGGGAGAGTTGAACTGCATGCCGCAGAAGTTGATCGAGAGCCTGCTGTTTTCGGGTCCCGGGTGGGCTGCCATTGATGTTTGACCTGATTCTCTATCAGCCGGAAATACCGCCGAATACCGGCAATATCATACGCGTTTGCGCGAATACCGGCACAAGGCTGCACCTCGTCGGACCGTTGGGCTTTGACATGGACGATCGGCGCCTGCGCCGGGCGGGGCTGGATTATCGGGAGTGGGCCAGTGTTGAGCAGCATGCGTCGCTGGATCAGTGCCTGGACCAGCTGCCCGGGGCCAGGGTATTCGCCTGTTCGACGCACGGCGCAGTCAGCTACGTCGAGAACGCCTATCGGTCGAACGACGTGTTTCTGTTTGGCCCGGAAACCCGTGGCCTGCCGCGGGATCTGCTCGCCAGCATGCCCCCTGGTCAGACGCTGCGAATCCCGATGCGTGCCGGTAACCGCAGTCTGAACCTGTCGAATGCGGTCGCGGTAGTGCTCTACGAAGCATGGCGCCAGCTGGAGTTCGAAGGCGGCCAATAAGTCAGGTTGCTGGACGGCGATGTTTCAACGCTGTGTCGGCGACGCGCCGGAACCTCATGGCACTCAGCTTTCGGGTTTCAGGGCGCGCCCCATCAGGTTCCGTACAGCTTCATCGGGCGGGGAGTCTTCGTAAAGCGTTCGATAAACCTGCTCACAGATTGGCATCTCGACACCTTCACGTGCCGCGACTTCTCGCACCGACTTTGCCGCGTTGACGCCTTCGACCACTTGTTGAATTTCCTTGCTTGCCTGGGCAACGCTTTTACCTGCTGCCAGCGCCAAACCCATGCGCCGATTTCGCGACTGGTTATCGGTGCAGGTCAAGACCAGGTCGCCCATACCGGACAGTCCCATGAACGTATCGGCCGACGCACCCAGGGCCACACCGAGTCGTGTCATTTCAGCAAGACCGCGGGTAATCAATGCGACCCGGGTGTTGGCTCCGAATCCCAAGCCATCAGAAAATCCGGTGGCGATCGCCAGCACGTTCTTGACGGCGCCGCCTACCTCGACCCCAATCATGTCGCCAGACGTGTAAGCCCGGAAACTGCGGTCCGAAAGTTGCTCAGCCAGCTGCTCAGCAAATGCCGCATCGGTAGCGGCGACAGTCATCGCGGTTGGCAAGCCCTGGCCGACTTCGCTGGCAAACGTGGGGCCGGATAGTACTGCCAGCGGAATTTGCTCCCCGAGTACCGACTGCGCCACTTCGTGGGGCAACATGCCGGTTGTCATCTCGAAACCCTTGGTGGCCCAGGCAACCCGTGAGCCGTCGGATATATCATTGCCGATACGTTCGAGTACCTCGCGCAGTGCGTGGCTGGGTACGCACAGCAGAAGGTCGCTATGTGTATTCAGCACGTCGTGCAGGTCGTCGCAAACCTGCACTGCTTCGGGCAACTCAATTTCCGGCAAGTAGCGGCTATTGCGGCGCGCCGATGACATTTCTGCCATGACGTCTGCTTCGATTCCCCAGATTGACGGTTGCTGGCCGGCGCGCGCCAATTGAATTGCCAGCGCGGTGCCCCACGAACCGGTTCCAATTACCGCTATCGATGAAGCTGTCGTTGCCGTATTCACCCCTTAGCGATGCTGATGGCGCCCAATCAGGCGGTTTGCTCCGACTCGGCTGCTTGAGCATAAAGGGCGTCGAAATTGATCGGCTGCAACATCAACGGTGGAAATCCGCCGCGGCCTACCGCCGATGAAATTGCCTCCCTTGCGTACGGAAACAGCGTCGCAGGGCAATACGTTGCCAGCAAACCTTTGGCGTCGTCCTGCGCGTAACCCTTAACCAGAAATATTCCGGCTTGCTCGAGCTCTACCAGAAACACTGACTGCTCTCCGTTTTTGGCATGAATACTAAGATGCAACACTACCTCGTACGTCTCATCGGCCAACTGGCGATGTGAGCTCTTGATGTTCATTTGGGTGTCTGTGTCCAGTTTCTGTTCGTTGAACACGTCCGGGGTATTGGGCGCTTCGTACGAGAGGTCTTTTACATATAACTGCTGCAACAGAAACTGTTTGCCGTCCGTTCCTGTACCATTGCCGCTAGACACAGTTTCTGTGTCACTTAGCGTGCCTTCATTGGTCTTTTCTTCGTCGCTCATATTTTTATCCACCATTCCACGCTTTTAATTAATCGTTATAGTACCCGGCGAGTCAGTTATCTTAACGATATCGTACGGCGGTGCAGTACTTTGGGCAGGTCCTCAAGAACCTTTTTCATTGCTCACGACCGGGAGGTTGTCCTGACGCCAGGCGGCGATTCCGCCCTTAAGGCTGAACACGTTCTCGATTCCGGATTTGCGTAGCGTAGCAGCAGCCCGGGCGCTCTGATTTCCAACGTCGCAGATTAGTAGCATCTTTTTTTTCTTTTTCATTTTATCGGCTGCCCCGGCCAGCAGCTCGTCCGTTGTCATGTGACGTGACTGAACGATGTGCCCGCTGTTAAAACTGGATTCTTCGCGTACGTCCACGACCAACGCTCCCTGGTTGATCATTTGTACGGCATCACCTGCGGAAATGCTGCTCAGGCCCTGACTTTTCAGGCGTGTTTCATTGAACAGGACCGCAAGCGCTGCGGCAATCAGGGCGCTCACCAGCAAGGCGTTATTTGATGTGAATTCGACCAGTTGATCCATTATTGTGTTCCGTCAGTGGCCGCGAATTATAACCCGTATGGCCGGGCGTAGACGCCAGCCGCCCGATACGGCGGTATCGCCACGGCGTGGCTTATCGCCTAAACTCGCCAGCCCATGGGCAGGACCTTCGCAACATTAATTCTGGTGGCTCTCGTTACACCGGTGGCCGGTGCCGAGGGTGCCGATGCTGGAGATACCGAGCGTGAACTGGCAGCGGTGCGGCAACGAATCGAATTATTGCAATCGGAACTTGCTGATGCGGGAAAACGCCGCAGCGAAGTGCAGGCAGCTCTGCGCCAGGTTGAACTCGCCGAGCAGGCGGTACGCCGCGAGCTTGCGGCACTGCGCGAAAAGCAATCGATGGCCAGGGTCCGTAAACAGGAACTGGAACGGCAATCACGCGCGCGGCAGGCTCAATTGGACCGGCAACGGGCAATTCTTGGGGAGCAATTGCGATTCGCTTATGTCGAAGGTCGCGAAGAGTGGTTGCGGTTAGTACTGAGCCAGCACGATCCGGCCAGTCTGGGTCGCCAATTGACTTACTACGGTTATTTCAATCGGCACCGTAGCGAAATCATTGATGCGATCCGGCAGCAGTTGGTTGAGCTGGCGGAGATTTCGTCTGCCCTCGCGTTGGAAGTTCAAAAACTTGCGAGATTTGAACAAGAACAGACACAGCAACTAATCGAACTCGCCGCGACACGGGAACAAAGGGCCACAATGGTGGCGGCAATTGACCGGGGCATAGACGCAGCGGATTCAGAAATTTCAGACCTGAGGCTGCAGGAACAGGAACTGCGGGAGCTATTGAACAGGTTGGCGAGCATCGCCGCTGGTTTCCCCGCGGGAGACGGCAAACCGTTCACTGCACATCGCGGATCGTTGGCCTGGCCTGCAGCCGGTCGGGTGGTGCGAAGCTTCGGGCAGCCCAAAGCCGATGGCCGACTGCGATGGACGGGTGTGCTCATGGAGGCGCCGGCCGGCACGGATGTGCGGGCGATTTACAACGGACGCGTAATTTTTTCCGATTGGTTGCAGGGTATGGGGCTGTTGTTGATCGTGGAGCATGGCGAGGGCTACCTCAGCCTCTATGGCCACAATCACGATTTGCTGAAGGAAGTCGGCGACTGGGTGCTGCCGGGAGACGTCATCGCCCACGTCGGTGACAGTGGCGGGCAGGCTTCGACGGCCCTTTATTTCGAGATCCGCAAAGACGGTACTCCAGTCAATCCGCGACCCTGGATCCGTTGATCCGTTGATCCATTGGACCGGGTAGACCGTTCACACAGCTTAGACTCGTCGGAATGATTGGACATAAGCGGCCCGGACTGGCCTGCCGTTCAACCGCTGTTGTCCCTGTGCTATTGTGCGGATTGGATAACGCGTCACGACGGAGCATTGAATGTCGTTGACCTTAAGAAGCGCCCTGGTGCTGGGATTCGGCGCAGCACTGGGATTAACGCTCTCGCTCGGAGCCGGTGTTCTGGCCGAGCGTAATACAGCCGAAGATACTCTTCCCTGGGACGAAGCGCGGTTGCTGGCCGAGGTGCTGGAGCGCGTAAAGCAGGAGTATGTCGAGCCCGTGGACGACAGCGTGCTGATCGAAAGCGCGGTGCGTGGCATGGTGACCGATCTCGACCCACATTCTCAGTTCCTGGACGTCGATGAGTACGAAGAAATTCGTATCAGCACCACCGGCAATTACTCCGGGGTTGGTCTGGAAGTTCACATGGAAGGTGGCACCGTAACCGTCGTGGCACCGATCGAAGATACACCGGCCGAAAAAGCAGGGATCAAGTCCGGCGATATCATCATTGCCATCGATGACATTGCCGTGGACGAACAGAAGGTAAACGACACCATTTCCCGAATGCGCGGTACCGCAGGTACACGGGTGAAAATTACAGTGAGCCGGGAATCGGAGCCGGAACCGCTCGACTTTATCGTGATTCGCGGCCATGTGCAGGTCAAAAGTGTACGCGCGGCGTTGCTGGAACCGGATTATGCTTATGTCAGGCTCACCCACTTCAGTGAGACTACCTACAAGGATCTGCGTAAAGCGATTACCCAGTTGAAGCGCGCGAGTCGCGGAGAACTCAAAGGCATGATTCTTGATCTGCGCGACAATCCTGGAGGTGTGCTGGACGCTGCGGTCGATGTTTCCGATGCTTTCCTGAACAGCGGTGTCATTGTTTCGGCCGACGGACGTGGCCGGCACGCCAGCTTCACTCACGCCGCTCGGAACGGCGATATTCTGAATGGCGCCGATCTTGTCGTGCTGGTCAACGGTGGTTCTGCATCTGCCTCCGAAATAGTTGCCAGTGCAATGCAGGACCATGGTCGGGCAACCCTGGTCGGCAGCCAGACGTATGGCAAAGGTTCGGTGCAGACGGTTATGCCGCTGTCGAATGGTCGCGCAATCAAGTTAACCACGTCGCGTTATTTCAGGCCGTCCGGCGATTCAATTCATGAGCAGGGCGTCACTCCAGACATCCTTCTGGACCCGGCCGAAGTAGAGAACCTGACCGCCGGAGTAATTGAGCACCGTACCGACGAGGGTGCGGCCTTACTCCAGCACGATGCAGAACTGCGGGAAGCGCTTGATGTGCTGAAGGGTGAACGCATCATGCACAGCAAGGCACCTTGAACGTCACGACAAGGTACCCAAAATGACGTAATGTTTGCACCGGCTGTTTAGCCGCTGGGCATACTACGTCGTAGTCGTCGGGGAAGCTGACACCCAACGGGCGATAGCCGCGTCGTTGACGGATCATTAACGGGAGCCGCAGACGCAGGCAAGGTCTCAAGCACGCTATCAATGTCCGCACAAGCAAAACACGGCCGCCGCCGTCGCACCGACGGAATCAGGTCGTCGCACATTGCCCGCCGAGTCAGCGTTGTCGAAGGTTTGTTGATCGTTTTGGCGACTTTGCACTTCTTCGTCCAGCAGAATCTTATCGCGTACCCGATGGCTACTTTTCTCGTTCTGGGCGGCTTCACGGCCATCGTTTTGCTGTTTCAATTTACCCCGCTATTGGCCGACCGGATGGAGCTAAGGCTTCGGCTCGATTGCCTTCTGATGATCGCGTTCATAACGCTGGTGCTGATCCTGTCGGACGACGTTCGCGGCTCGTTTCAGAATCTGTACCTGGTGCCGATCGTGACCAGCGCCCTGATGGTCGGAGGCGCGGCGACCGTGGCCAGCATACTGCTGGTGGGAGCCTGTCGTGTGGTGCTGGACCAGCTGGGCGGGTATGGCGCGTTGACAGTGGATTACGGGGTGACGCTGCTGGGTGAACTCGCGCCGGCCGTGCTGGTGGCTTATCTGGTGTTGGCACTCGCCGGTGAATTCAGTTCGGCGCAACGTCGCATCAGGTCGCTGGCAGCTCGGGATAATCTGACAGGATTATTTAACATGAAGGCCTTCACGCGCTTGCTGCAGATTGTGCACACGCACGCCGAGCGTAACGAAGAAGCATACAGTGTGTTGATGGTCGATTTAGATGCGCTGAAGTCGCTTAATGATCGATTTGGGCACGAGCAAGGGGATCTCGCCCTGCAGGCGGTTGCCGATGCGCTCAGGCGCAGCACTCGAACCGACGACCTGATCGCCCGCTACGGTGGTGACGAATTCACCGTATGCCTGGTTGGAGCAAACCAGGCGACCGCACAAACCGTGGCCCACAGAGTCCGTCACAACGTTTATCGGACAACGATGGATTTTGCAGAAGAGATCCGGCGTCTGACGGTAAGCATAGGCATGAGTACATTTCCGGAGGATGGTGGCACGGTCCGTGAAATCCTTAAGCATGCTGACAGAGCAATGTACGAAGACAAGCAACTTCATCAGTTGCAGACCGACGCGGATGCGCCAGACAGCCGGTCGCAGGCAACGGGTGAAGAATCATAGATGGCTAGTTCATATCTGGGACAGATTCTGATTGTCGGTGCCGGGGGATTCATTGGCTCCAGTCTGCGATATGTCATCGGTGGTGCCGTCCAGAGGTTGGCAATGTTCACGACCTTCCCGCTCGGCACACTGGTCGTCAACGTGATGGGCTGTTTACTGATCGGATTTCTCGGTGGACTGGCGGAAATTCGCGGGGTGCTGGATCCTGGGCAACGCCTGTTTCTGCTGATCGGTGTGCTCGGCGGCTTCACTACTTTTTCGACCTTTGCTTTTGAGACTTTCGAACTGGCGCAGGATGCCGAGATGATGGCCGCAGCGATCAATACATTGCTGCAGGTATTGCTGGGATTCGGTGCCGCGTGGCTTGGATACCTTGGCGCACGTTTTATTTGAGGTATGACATGGTTTTACCAACCCAGGGCCACTTGCTTCGTATCTTTGTGAATGAAGTTGACAAGCATGAAAGCCTGCCAACTTACGAGTGGATCCTCAGGGAAGCGAGGAGACAGGGCCTCGCCGGCGTGACGGTGCTCAGAGGCCTGCAGGGATTCGGGGCACACAGTCGGGTGCACACAGCCAAGGTATTGCGTCTGTCGGCAGATCTTCCGATCATTATCGAGATCGTTGATACGAGGGAAAAGATTGAAGCCTTTCTCCCGTTTATCGAGGAAGCGGTACCGGAAGGGCTCGCAACTTTAGAGAAAGTCGAGATTCGCTTTTACCGCAGTCGCTAGGAGTCGGTAAGCACGGCCCGTATCCGTTCCGCGTGATCTTCAAGGACCGCTGTGTCGGCCATGCCCCGGCCATGCCGTCGGAGATCGGTGTCGGCATACCGCGGGATAATATGCATATGGATATGGAATACGGATTGCCCGGCAGCGGAACCGTTGAACTGGGTCACGATGATGCCATCCGGCTTGAATGCCGCCCGCACGGCGCGCGCTACGATTTGGGTTGACTGGAACAAAGCGCCGGCTATCGATGGCTCCAGGTCGAACAGGTTCTCGGCTGGCGCTTTCGGCAACACCAGCGTATGCCCGTCGGATTGGGGCATAAGGTCGAGAAACGCCAGGGCATGGTCGTTTTCGTAAACGCGATAGGCGTCCGCCTCGCCGCGGAGAATTTTCGCAAATATATTGTTGTCGTCATATGCCATGGGATGGCCTCCTCTGGCTACGTTGCTTGTAGGATATTAACGTCGGCTGGGCGAGACAAGCCCGGCGGTATCGGGGCAGAATGTAGACCGAATGACAGGCAGACAGACCGTGGAGGTCCATAACAATGAGCGAGGAGCGCGCGCGACCCGACGCCAATAACTGTTTTGTCTGCGGCCCGGACAACCCCATCGGACTGCGGCTGGTATTCCGGATGGATGGAGACGTCTGTCGCTCTGAATTCACACCGGATCAGCGGCACGTTGGTTTTGATGGTATGACGCACGGAGGCATACTCTACAGCGCGCTCGACGACGTCATGGCCAACTGGTTATTCCTGCAGGGGGCCCGCGGATACACGGCGCGATGCGAGGTGCGCTATCGTGAACCGTTGGACATCGGCGGCGAAGTACAGCTGGAAGGACGCCTCGAACGCCGCAAAGCGCGGCTGGCAATCCTCGCAGCGCGGGCCGTCAGGACGGCCGACGGCAAAACCATTGCCGAAGCACAGGCCAGCTTCATGATTGAAAAATCCGGCGGGCTGGATCGGTAAGCCGCCGATTTTTGCACCCAGGCGACGACATGATTCTGGTTATCGGCAACAAAAACTACTCGTCGTGGTCGATGCGGCCGTGGCTGGTTATGCGCCAGTTCGAGGTGGGGTTCGATGAGCTGCGCCTGTCACTCGATTCCCCAGGATTTGCAGCCGACATTGCCGCCTACTCCGGGGCGGGAAAAGTCCCGGTGTTGGTACATCAGGGCCGGAGTGTGTGGGACTCGTTAGCGATTTGCGAATATGTTGCTGAGCTCCACCCATCGGCATCGATGTGGCCTTCTGATAACGTTGCCCGGGCACAGGCCCGGTCAGTTTCGGCGGAAATGCACAGCGGTTTCTCGAGCTTGAGGCGCCAGTTACCGATGAATTGCCGGGCGACCGGACGCAGGGTGGAGCTGGAGGAATCGACTCGTGCAGCGATTCAACGTATCGAGAGGATCTGGACTCAGTGCCTGACGAGCGCTTCACACGAGAAGCCTTATCTGTTCGGCGAATTTTCGATTGCCGATGCGATGTATGCACCGGTCGTCAGCCGATTTTCAACGTACGGGATCGAGTTAGGCGAAGTTGCGCGCGATTACATGGCGGCGATTGGTGACTTGCCCGCCTACCGTGACTGGGTGCGTGAAGCTACTGCAGAAACGGAATTACTGCCGCAGGAAGAAATCGGGTTGTAATCCTGAGAACTTAACCGCAGCGTCTCCAGGCGCGGGCGACAGCGCAGCGCCGGAGCATTTGCGCGGTGGCTGTCGCTTGAGTGCGTTGATGTTGCCGGAGCTTACTCTTTGTCTGGTGGCGGCGATTCGTATATCGAAATGTGATAAGTACCGGTTCCGTCGCGCAGATGTTTGATTTCCTCGTAAGCGTCACCCAGCCAAAACCCTTTCAGATTCTCCATCGTCGGGAACTCGGTCAAAACGACATAGGAGCCCTTGAGCTTCTCACCTTGAATGTCTTCAGCGGATGGGCCGCGGATCAGGTATTTGCCGTTGTTGTCCTTGATGAGCTGTGCTGAAAGCACGGCATATTCCTTCATGTTTTCGTTCATGTTGGTGATATCGCAGATCGCGAGCAAGTAGGCTGCCATGGTTTTATTCTCCTTCGCATTGCATCATCGCTCCGATAGTATGGACCCGTGCGATTGGTTGCAATGGGGCCTTTGGCTTGCCAACCAGCTATTGGTGCGCGGACATCAGAAGGGATCTGTAGTGCTCAGTCGTCGCTGGCTTGGGAAACAGCGACACGGAATAACCCGTATGCGACTGCGGCCACGACCATCAAGCCGACGATTCCACTGACGTGGAATGCGTCGGGGACAGCGAACAAATCGGCGTACCCACCGGCGATCGGAATCGCGATCAGGATACCGAGCAAGGCTTCACCGGTGATCAACCCGGCGGCAAACAGCATGCCGGGACGCAATTCGTCGGTGACCCCGCGGCGGGCTTTGACGCGGTCTGCGCAATAGGCGATCAGGCCACCGATGCAGATCGGTACGGACAATTCCAACGGTAGATAAATACCGACCGCAACGGCGAGCACCGGTGCCCGGAAGGACGCTCCACGCGCTTTCAGTACCTCGTCGATAATGATAATGCTGATGCCGACTGCGGCTCCAATCGTGACCATGTCCCACGGTAGTCCACCTTTAAAGACTCCATCGGCCACCGACTGCATCAAGGATGCTTGCGGTGCCGCTAGCGGGTTCGGGTGCTCGGCCGTCGGCACACCAATCCCATAGGCAATTAACAGCAGGTTCAGGATCGGTGCCATCACCAGTACCGACGAGATCACGCCGACCCCTTGCATCAGTTGTTGCTTCCATGGTGTGGCGCCGAGAATGAATCCGGCTTTCAGGTCCTGCATATTGTCGCCGGCGATCGCGGCGGCACTGGCGACTACGCCGCCTATCATAATGGCGGCCGCGGGGCCGATCGCTGCGCCGCCGGTTATCCACAACAGCAACAGCGAGGCAAACAGTATTGTCGCGATCGTAACGCCGGAAATGGGGTTGTTCGACGATCCGACCAGCCCGGCCATGTAGGCAGCCACCGACGAAAACAAAAAACCGGTGACAACCATGACCAGGGTCATGACCAGCCCAACGCTTATGCTTGCAACGATCGATTGGTACAGCACGAAAATCGGTATCACGAACACCGCAATGCCTAAAAGTACGAGTTTCATCGGCGTGTCTGCTTCCGTATGTGGCACGGAAGCGCCGGATCGTACATGTTGCTGCAGCCCACTGCGCACGCCGGCGAACAGGGATCCACGCATGGACACCAGTGCCCAGATCCCACCGACCAGCATTGCCCCGACCCCAAGGTAGCGGATTTTGGATGTCCAGATGCTGAACGCCAGATCAATAGCGTTGGCGCCGGACTGATACTCCGCCCATAAAGCCACGTCGCTGGGCGACAACGAGTTGCTGTAGATCGGAATCGCAATTCCCCAGGAGATTACCCCGCCGAGAAAAATCAGCACTGCGATATTCAGTCCGACGATGTAACCGACACTGAGTAAGGCCGGCGAAAGGTTAGTGCCGATGTATGCAACTCCGCTGCCGCCAATATACGTTGCCGATTGCGTGACGCCGGGCCATAGCCGAAGCCCGGTTTCGGCGAATTTGACTGCCGCGCCCGTGATGGCTGCCAGTGACAGCAGTTTTAATCCCCGGCCTGCGCGCTCCCCGGCCTGCAACACGTGGGCGGTTGCTGTCCCTTCGGGAAACACGAGCCCCTCCTCGACGATCAGCGATCGCCTCAACGGTATCGTGAATAACACGCCCAGTAGTCCGCCCAGTCCCGCGATCGCGCAAACCCACCAGTATTCGAACACCGTCCAGTAGCCCATCAGGATCAGCGCCGGCAGCGTGAAAATAACCCCTGCCGCCAATGATTCGCCGGCGGATGCAGCCGTCTGCACAATGTTGTTCTCGAGAATGTTGGAATTGCGGAACAGGCGCAGTATTCCCATTGAGATAACCGCGGCTGGTATCGACGCGGACACTGTCATCCCGGCAAACAACCCGAGATAGGCGTTGGCGCCCGCCAGCACGACCGCCAGCACGATGCCCAATACTATGGCTTTGAACGTGAGTTGCGGCGGTACCGGCTGGTCCGGCATATCATTAGCCCCTTGTGGTACGTCGCCGTTCAGGCAGCTTCCGTGTCATTGCTTTCGTTGTCACGTTTGTCGGCTACGAACATGCGCGACATGATGATGCCAGCCTCGAATAGCAGGTAGACCGGCACAGCCAACAATGTTTGTGATATCACGTCCGGTGGTGTCAGCAACATACCGGCGACGAACGCACCGAGGAACACGTAAGCTCGCTTCGACGCGAGACTCTCTGGTGTGGTCAACCCGGCCCAGACCAGCATGACCGTAGCAATAGGAACTTCAAAGGCGATTCCGAAAGCGAAAAATATAACCAGTACAAAATCCAGATAACTAGAGATATCTGTCATAACCGCTACGCCTTCCGGCGCTGCCGCTGTAAAAAACGCAAACATCAGTGGAAAGACGGCCACGTAGGCAAACGTAACCCCCAGATAGAACAGCAGGACACTCGAAACCAGCAACGGGATGCCGAAGCGCTTTTCCTTGCGATACAGTCCCGGTGCCACGAACGCCCAGATCTGATAAATCACAACCGGCATCGCAAGAAACAGCGCTACGCAGAGAGTCAACTTGAACGGCGTCAGAAATGGGGACGCGACCTGCGTCGCGATCATCGTCGAGCCCTCTGGCAGTTGCTGCATCAGTGGCGTGGCGACCGTCGTGAACACGAAATCGGAGAACGGCGCGAGACAGACAAACACAGCCAGCACGGCCAGGCCGGCTTTCAGCAGCCGGGAGCGAAGCTCTACCAAGTGCGAGATTAATGTGCCTTCTTCGAGTTGCTCATCATTCTCGTCGGAGTCGCCGGCATCGGGGGTGCCGTTGGTCTCGGTCATGGCGCGCCGTCCGGGTCGGTTTTATCAGAGCTGTCAGACGCAGGGGTCGGAGTGGGTTTGTCAGCGTCAGGGCTGTCGGCTGAGCTTGCACCGGGCCGTAATCCCTCCGACGTTTGCCAGGCCGGTTTGTCCGGTTCGTTGCCTGGACGTTTGGGGCCGCTGCGTTGCTTCGTATATGGCGGGTCGAATGGCCGCCTCAGGTCAATATCGAGCTCGTCGCGAATCTGGGATGTCAGTGATCTCGCCATCCGCCGCGCCTGGCCGGCCCAATTGCCTAGTTGTGCTGCAACTCGGGGCAGGCGTTCTGGCCCAAGAATCACCAGACCCAGGCCGAACAGAAAAATCAGCTCCCAGAACCCGATGTCGAACATTTCGCGTTAGGTGGACTGGTTGCGGTCCGGCTGCGATTCCTCGTCGTGGGTCTCGGAAAATTCCGCGTCCGGCTGGTTTAGTTTTTCGCGCTGGCTTTCGTTATCGTCTTCGTCAACATCGCCCATCGCTTTGCGGAATCCTTTTACTGCTCCGCCAAGGTCACCGCCGATGCTGCGCAGCCTCTTGGTGCCGAAGATTACGACGACGATCAAAAGGATAATCAGCAATTGCCAGAGGTTTATTCCGCCTAGTCCCATCTGTTACTCCAGGGTCACCGCCGGTTTGGCCCCGGCCTATGTTTAGCCCATATCGATTGTCCAAGTGCGTATGATACGCCAAAAACCCGGTCCTGCCGGTGCTGGGGCGGTCATTGGCACGGACGGGCCAAAGGTATGGACCTTGCGCTACCTTAATGCTGGCGGGCATTTGGGGGTACCTGCAACCAGAACGTGACCGGCCCCTGGTTGACCAGTTGGACGGCCATGTTCGCCCCGAACTGTCCGGCAGCGACATCTTTCCAGCGACCTTTAAACTGCGCAATCAGGTCGTCGAATAGCGTTTTGCCATGCGCGGGGTCGGCCGCCGATGAGAAGCTCGGACGATTGCCTTTCCGGGTGTCGGCAACCAACGTGAACTGTGGCACCAATAGCACCCCGCCGCCGACTTGGGTCACGTCCAGGTTCATGCGCCCCTCAGAATCTTCGAACACCCGATAATTTAACAATCGTTCAGCAAGCCTTTCAGTTTGGGCGACCGTATCTTCGCGCTCGATGCCGACCAGCACCAGCAGGCCCTGGTCGATAGAAGCGATCGTCTTTTCGTTAACTGTGACGCTTGCCGACGAAACCCGCTGCAATAATCCAATCAAAGTTTGACCTGCGATGGTAAATGACCCGATAAGGTGGATATTGCACGAACGTTGCAGTGGCTGAAAGCTCGGCGGATAGCCACCGCGCAAATGCTCCGGCGCTACGTTGTCGCTAAGGCGCTTTTCGCATTCACCCGGCATCCGCAGTCAAAGCCCCATCGGTCGCCCGGGCCCGGTGGCGCTTTGGAACTTCATCGAACTCAGCTGACACACACCGGTAAAGTGCTCTGGCGCCACTAATGGTGATGGTACGCAATTGGAAACGGTGGTGGCGCAGACTAAGATGGCGCGGTCCTTGCTAGCCGGAGGTGGTTGTGAAACGAAGAGCATTAGTTGCGGGGGCCGGCGCCAGTGCATTGGTCCTGGCCGCCTGCGCAAGGGAGCAGGCGAGTACCGGTACCGGGCCATCCGATCACCATTTCGAATGGAAGATGGTGACGACCTGGCCACCGAATTTCCCCGGCATGGGTTCAGGTGTGAATCAGCTGGTAAAAAACATTGAGGCGGCATCGGCTGGACGGCTACGCATCAAGGTCTACGCAGCTAACGAACTCGTGCCGGCATTCGAAGTGTTTGATGCGGTTTCGCAGGGGACAGCCGAAATTGGTCACGGTGCCGCTTACTACTGGAAAAATAAAACCCCGGCCAGTCAGTTTTTTACGGCGATTCCGTTTGGGATGAATGTGATGGAAATGAACGGCTGGATGTATTACGGGGGCGGCCTTGATCTTTATCGTGAGCTGTACGCGCGGCCGCAGTTTAATCTGGTTCCGTTTCCCGCCGGCAACACGGGTGTGCAGATGGGCGGCTGGTTCAAGAAACCAATTAGAAGTGTAGCGGACTTACAGGGTTTGAAAATGCGTATCCCTGGAATCGGCGGAGAGGTGCTTAAACGGGCCGGAGGAATTCCGGTGACCTTACCGGCTTCGGAAATCTTTACGGCGCTGCAAACCGGCAGCATTGACGCGGCGGAATGGGTTGGCCCATACAACGACATGGCATTGGGTCTGCAGGACGCAGCTCGGTATTACTACTATCCGGGCTGGCAGGAGCCCGGCCCTTTGCTGGAATGTATAGTCAACCAGGATGCCTTTGTGACCCTGCCGCCAGACCTGCGGTCCATAGTGGAACTGGCCTGCAGCGCGCTGAATGACCAGATGATGGCGGAGTTTTTCGCACGTAACGCTAACTCGCTGGCCGTGCTGGAAAAGGACGAAGGCGTTGAGATTCAGCCATTCCCAACGGACGTTCTGCGCGAACTGCGCCGCTACACCGAGGAGGTTTTGGCCGAAATGGTGGTAGAGAACCCGGACGTCGCGAAAATCTATGAGTCTTTTTCCGGGTACCGTCAGCGCGCAGCGCGCTGGAGCACCATCTCGGAGCATGCGTTTCTGAAAACCCGGAATCTTTAACGTGAATGTCGATGCAGGCGCCAACACAACAGAGCAGCTTTGACATCGGTGGCCCGACGCGCCGGTCATTGCTGATCGTCGCACTCGCGGTTGCGTGTTCAGCTGGTTGTGACGGCAGCGATAGATCGACTGCTGAGGCGACTACTGCATCGGAGATTAAAGTATTCCGTTATTCGATGAATGGAGCACCGACCAGCCTGGATCCGGTGCAGACGCGGAGTGTCTATGCAAACTTTGTCGTGCTGAATGCGTTCGATACGCTGTATTCATACAAGTACCTGGCGCGTCCCTATCGACTGAAGCCGAACCTTGCAACAGACCTGCCCGAGATTTCGGAAGACAAACTGACCTATACAATACGACTGAAGCCGGGCGTGCACTTTATAGATGACCCGGCATTTGAAGATGGCATTGGCCGGGAAGTGACGGCGGCCGATTTCGTTTATTCGATCCAACGGCATTTTGACCCGGCCATGCGGCCACAGGGTGCGTGGTTATGGCAGGGGCGCATTGCCGGTCTAGTCGAATGGAAGGCTGCAGGATCGGACTATGCGCAGGAAGTAGACGGGCTGAAGGCACTCGATCGATATACGGTACAGATTCGACTGACCCGCCCCTATCCGCAGCTCGTCTACACGCTCGCCATGGGTTACTCAGCCCTTGTTCCGCGCGAAGCAGTAGAACGCTACGGGCGTGAGTTCGCGATTCGGCCGGTCGGTTCAGGGCCGTTCAAAATCCTGAGTTTCAATACCGCCAAGGTTGTGTTTGTTCGAAACCCCCGGTTTCGGGCCGAGCCGGTGGATATTTGGTCCGAGGGTTACGACCCGGCAGCACAGTCTTTTACGGGCGTCGAACGTATCGATGGCCGCGCACCACCGTTCCTCGACCGGCTGGAAATTGATTTTATCTCGGAAGGTTCGGCGCGCTGGAGTTCATTCACCAAGGGTGACGAAATTCAGTACGCCGGTTTGCCCGATGAGCAGGTAGATCTGGTTCTTGAATCGAAGGACCCGGTAACGCTGAAAGACGAGTACGCTGACAAATTCCATATGCATGCCGGTCTCGAGGCAGGCTTCGTGTTTACGACCTTTAACATGGATTTTGAAGAATTCGGATATAGCCCGGAGCCGAACCGCGAACATCGTAACCGCCTACTGCGTTGCGCCGTTCGGAAGGGATTCGATTGGAATCGACGCAATGAAAGCTTTTACATGGATATCGCCCGAGTGTTTCCAGGCGTGATTCTGCCCGCCGTGCCCGAGTTTGATCCGGACATGCCCGACGACAGCATCCGTTACGATCCCGAGGGAGCCAGGCAGCTGCTCGCCGAAGGTGGCTGGACCCCGGAGAATCTCCCCATCCTGACATATGGCACGGTTTCGAGCGTCAAGAGCCGGTTGTTCTATGAACAGTTCCGCGCCTGGATGAAGATCATCGGGTATCCAGCGGAGAAAATAGTGTTAAAACGCTATGCGACCTTCGGTGACATCACCCGTGCCTGGTCGCGTAGCGAATTGCCATTCAACAGCAAAGGTTGGTTGCTGGACTTTCCGGACGCGGAAAACACGTTGCAGCTTTTCTACGGTCCGAACGGTTCGCCCGGCTCCAACGATGCTAACTACTCGAATCCTGAATATGACAGCCTCTTTGAACGGGCCTCGGTGATGCTGCCATCGCCGGAACGCACCGAGATTTACCAGCGCATGAATCAAATCCTGATCGACGATTGCGTAACGATATCTGGCATGTCACGCGTGCAAATTATGCTTTGGCACAAAGATGTGATTGCGATGCCTGACTCGTCGATCGTAGGCGGGTTTTTCCTTCGCTATGTCGACATTGATACGGGTGATCCCCATCAGGCGTTGATTCCCGAGTAGTTGTGGAAATTTTGCAGTACTCCGTGCGTAAGCTGATTGCCGGCGTCCCGCTGGTGCTTGGAGTGACGTTCATCAGCTTTCTGTTGATGGTCTATTTCGGCCCGGACAAAACCTATGAGTTGCTCGGAAAAAACCCGACGCCGGAGCAGATCGAAGAGGTGCGCCAAGAGCTGGGCTATGACAAGCCATTCCTGACACGCTACATGATGTACGTCGAGGAAATCGTCACCTTGAATTTTGGCAGTTCCGAGTCCAGCGGTGAGCCCGTTAGCCGCCTGCTGGCACGGACTGTCCCGGTCTCTATTGCGCTCATCACACCGGGCTTCGTGCTAGGGAACTTGCTGGGAATCTTATTTGCGTTAATTGCTGCCTATAACCGCGGAAGTTGGGCGGATAAATTCATCATGGGTGCTTCCGCCGTTGGCATGAGCATCAGTTTTCTGATCGCGATTATTGCGTTCCAGATCATTTTTTCGTCGAATTTCGGGCTGGGCCTGTTTCCAGTGCGCGGTTGGAATGTGCACTCGTTCGGCGATTACCTCAGCTACGTGACCGTGCCGACGCTGGCCACCGTGTTTGTGGCGCTCGGTTACAACACGCGTTTTTACAGAGCGGTAATTGTCGAGGAAATGACGCGCGACCACGTGCGTACGGCAAAAGCATTTGGTACGCCGCCCGCAAGGCTGTTTTACAAGAATATCCTGAAGAACAGCATGATACCGATCATCACCCGCGTGGTTTTTTCGATTCCTTTTGTCGTAATCAGCGGTAGTTTGTTGATCGAAAGTTACTTCGGTATCCCAGGCGTCGGCAAAGTGACTTTCGACGCGATCACTACCGGCGATCAGCCAGTTCTGAAAGCCGTTGTCGGTCTGACCGCAGTGTTGTTCGTGTTGGCACAATTACTGACTGACATCCTGTACAGGGCAGTTGATCCGCGGGTGTCATTGACATGAACAATGCTGTTGCAAAAATTGCCGCTGTTGAGCTGGAACGCGACTCCAGCACTGTCGGTGATTCCTTATGGGGCAAGGCGATGTTGAAATTTCGTCGCGACCGCGCGGGCATGTGGTCCTTAGCCGTCGTAACCGCTTACGCCTTGATAGCGCTCGGGGTGTGGACCGGTGTGTGGGGAACTGGCTGGGCCGACGTCAGCGGCCCCAAATGGGCGCCGATTTCTGCTGAACATTGGCTGGGCACCAACATTATTGGTCAGGACATATTTGAACGCGCCGTGTTCAGCACTAAAACCGCTTTCGAAGTCGGCCTGGTCGTCGCCGTACTGTCGACGGCGCTGGGCAGTGTGTGCGGCTCCGTGGCGGGATTTTTCAGTGGCCGCTGGATCGACGAAATAATTGTCTGGCTGATGGGCGTACTCGATTCCATACCGTTTTATCTTCTGGTAGCGGCGATTGCATTTTCTTTAGAAGGCAATCCGTACGCGATGCATATTGCAATGGTCTCGACGTTCTGGGTCGGGACCGCTCGGCTCGTTCGCGGCGAAGTCATCAAACTGAAGAGCCTTGATTTCGTCGAGGCGGCCCATGCGACTGGCGTTGGTCAATTCACGATTATTTTTCGCCATATTTTGCCAAACACATTTCATATTCTTCTGGTGCAGGCGACGATTACATTCGTTGCTGCAATTAAATCGGAGGTCATCCTGAGTTTTCTGGGCATCGGGGTGCAGGACGGCATTAGCTGGGGACTGATGATCGCTGAGAGTACTTTCGAGGTACTGGCCGGCTTTTTCAACAACTTCCTGGCCGCGTCCGTACTGATGTTCGGTCTGGTCATGGCATTCAACATGTTCTCTGACGCTCTGCAGGATGCGCTCGATCCACGAACGGTGTCTGCATGAGTGAACCACCTCTGCCAATGGCTGAAAGCAGGATGTCTGATGGCAAAGAAATACTGTTGAGCGTTCGTGACCTTGCGGTTGAGTTTGCCACGGAGCAGGGCGTCGTTCGGGCGGTCGACGGCGTCAGCTTTGACGTGCATTCGGGCGAAACTATCGGCTTGGTCGGTGAGTCGGGTTGCGGCAAAACGGTGACCGGCCTGTCCATACTAAGACTTGTCCCGTGTCCGCCAGGACGAATTGCAGCGGGGCGGATTGAATTCAAGGGTCAAAACCTGCTGGAAATCGACACCGGGCAAATGCGCGACATCAGGGGAAGCCAAATATCGATGATATTTCAGGAGCCAATGACTGCGTTGAACCCGGTGTTCACAATTGGCAACCAGATGGTCGACGTGCTGCGCGATCACGAAAAAATGACCCGCCGGCAGGCGAGAATAGCTGCGATTGAAATGCTCGACAAAGTTGGTATTCCAGATCCCGCTGTACGCATCGACGACTACCCCCACCAACTATCGGGCGGCATGCGCCAGCGCGTCATGATCGCGATGGCGTTGTCCTGCGGACCCGAACTGCTGATTGCCGATGAACCAACCACAGCACTCGATGTAACCACGCAGGCACAGGTACTCGATCAGATTGTTAGCCTGCAGGAAGAGTTTCAGATGGCCGTTATCCTGATAACCCATGATCTTGGAGTCGTCGCCGAGGTGTGTAGCCGGGCAATCGTTATGTACTGCGGCAGCGTCGTCGAAAGCGGTTCGATCGAGCCGTTGTTCGAGCAACCCAGGCATCCGTACACGGCCGGCTTGCTGGGCTCCATACCACGTATCCGTGATAAGCAAATCGAGGAGTTGCCGGTGATCCAAGGCATGGTTCCGGACTTACTGCAGTTGCCGGCAGGCTGTCGCTTTGCCGATCGCTGTGATCGAGCGAGTGGCGTGTGTGTCGAGTCGCGACCGCAGCTGGATCCTGGCGCCGCCGGTCAGACGGCCGTTGCTTGTTTCGATCCGATTGACGCACAACAGTGAACATCGCAACGGAGCCTATGCGCACGCGTGACAGCGAACCGCTGTTGCAGGTCGAACAATTGAAAAAGTATTTTCCGGTGCAAGCGGGTCTACTCCGTCGTGTCGTCAATCAAGTGCGGGCGGTGGACGGGGTCAGCCTGCAGATAGCGTCGGGTAAGACCGTAGGGCTGGTTGGTGAATCCGGTTGTGGCAAGTCGACGCTGGGACGCACGATTCTGCAATTACAGAAGCCGACCGCCGGCAACGTGTTTATAGCGGGCCGGGAGATTACCGGCATGCCTCACGCCGAACTGAAAGCCTGTCGCAGGGATATGCAGATTATTTTCCAGGACCCCTACGCCTCGTTGAGTCCCAGGCGCACCGTCGCGCAGATTATTCGCGAGCCACTCGACGTGCACCACATCGGTAGCCCATCGGAGCGACGCCGCAGAGTCGCAGAATTGCTCGAGGTCGTCGGATTACGACCACAGATATTGAATCGTTATCCGCACGAATTTTCCGGTGGTCAGCGGCAGCGCATCGGTATTGCGAGGGCACTCGCGCCGCGACCGAAATTCATTGTGGCCGACGAGCCGGTGTCGGCGCTCGACGTTTCGGTGCAGTCACAGGTGCTGAATCTGATTGCAGAACTTAAGCGCGATTTCGGTATTGCATTTCTTTTTATCTCCCATGACCTTGCGGTGATTCAGCACGTCAGCGAGACGGTCGCCGTTATGTATTTGGGGCGGCTCGTTGAGGAAGCGAGTGCCGAGGATATCTATAGATCTCCAAAGCACCCGTATACCGAGGCACTGCTGTCGGCGATACCCGTACCGGACCCGAAGCGGAAATCCAGTCGGATAATTCTCGGCGGCGATGTGCCGTCTCCGGCGCACCCACCTTCAGGTTGTCCCTTTCATCCACGCTGTCCCGCCGCGATGGATGTTTGCTCCAATGTACCGCCGCTGCGAACCGATCAGGGCGGTCCAGGGCGTCCGCATTACGTAAGCTGCCATTTGTACAGCGGGGCTGAGTCTTAGTCTCCGTAGATTAATTCCGGCAGCCACGTAGCCAGTTCCGGCCAGTATGCCAGCAGGATCAGGGCGAGTAGCTGGATCAATACAAACGGAATGACCCCTTTGTACATTGCGGCCGTCGACAGCTCCGGTGGCGCAACTCCACGCAGATAGAACAGCGCAAAACCAAACGGCGGCGTTAGAAAAGACGTTTGAAGATTAATTGCAATCATAATTCCCAGCCACACGGGGTCGATGCCCATGCCTAGCAGTATCGGCCCGACGATCGGTACGACGACGAATGTAATCTCGATAAAATCGAGCACGAATCCGAGCAGGAACATGACAGCCATGACGATCAAAACGGCGGAAACGGTCCCTCCCGGAAGCGCTGTCAGGAACTCCCGCACGGCGTCGTCTCCGCCGTAGCCGCGGAACACCAGCGAAAAGAAAGACGCTCCAACCAGAATCAAAAACACCATGCTGGTAAAACGTGTGGTGTTTCGCATGATTTCCTTAAGTCTTTGCAGGTTGAGTTGGCGACGCAGCAGGGCCAGCAGCAGTGCGCCGGCGGCCCCCACCGCCGCGGCTTCGGTCGGAGTTGCCAGGCCGCCGATAATCGATCCCAGTACCGCGAGAATCAGCAACATCGGTGGTATCAGGACCAGCACTACGCGGACCAACAATGGTCTCTCGTCGACCGGACCGTCGATATCGACCTCGTCGTGCGCAGGCATTAACTGCGGCCGGACTGCCCCGAGAATGATCAACCAGAGGATGTACATTCCGACCAGCATTAATCCCGGGATCAAGGCGCCGACAAACAGGTCACCGACAGAAACGGTCTGCGGGGAAAAAATTCCCCGATCGATTTGTGATTGTTGATACGCCGAAGACATCACATCCCCGAGCAGTACCAGGATGATCGATGGCGGAATGATCTGGCCGAGGGTCCCCGAAGCGCTGATGGTGCCGGCCGCGACGGCGGGATCGTAACCTCGCTTCAGCATGGTTGGCAGTGCCAGCAGGCCCATCGTAACCACGGTGGCACCAACGATCCCGGTGCTGGCTGCCAGCAGCATGCCGACGATAGTTACCGCGATGCCCAATCCGCCGCGCAGGCGTCCGAACAACTGACTAAGCGTGTCGAGCAGATCTTCGGCGATTCGGGCACGCTCCAGCGTGACGCCCATGAAAACAAACAACGGTACCGCTATCAGGATCTGATTGCCCATGATGCCGAAAATGCGGTTTGGCATCGTGTCCAGGAACACCGGGTCGAATACACCCGCCAAGACGCCACCCAGCGCGAATAACAGCGCCGTGCCGGCCAGAGTAAACGCGACCGGGTAACCGGCGAGCAAGATTGCCACGATCGCAAAAAACATCAGAAAGGCGATGATCGGCATTGTGCTTGGACTCAATCAGAGTCCATAGAACGTCTCGCGACGAGTATGGCGACGTTGCGGGTTTCCATTGCGATTCCCTGCAGCAGCAGCAGGAATGCGGTGGCGGGAATGAACGACTTCATAATCGAGGGAAACGGGAATACCATCCCGCCGGCCTCACGCGAGGTTTCACGAATCTCCCACGAGACACTGACATAGTCCCAGCTGGCCCAGATTATGAAAACGGTCAGAGGCAGCAGAAACAAGGCAGTGCCGAGGGCATTCACCAGGGCGCGGCCACGTTCGCTCATGTCCCGATAGAAGATGTCGACGCGCACGTGCTGGTCATCGGCCAGCGTGTAAGCAGCTGCAAGCATGAAAACGGCCGCGTGCATCCACGTTACGCTCTCCTGCAGCCAGATCCAGCCGGTATCGAACAGATAGCGAAGCACAACCACGCAGAAGGTGACCAATACCATTGCCAGCGTCAGCCAGGCGGTGATACGCCCAATCGACCGGTTCAGCTTATCGATCGCGGTGGCTACACCTGCAAGAGTCATGGTAGCGGAGGCAGTGGCCTAGCGTTCCCAGAAGCTGCGGGAGACCAGTACCAGCAGCGTGAATATTTCCAGCCGTCCGAGCACCATCGCGGTAATGCACACCCACTTTGCAAGATCGCTGAGTGCACTGAATCCATTGGCAACTTCACCTAGCCCCGGCCCGAGGTTATTCAGCGACGCCGCTATCGCAGAGAATGCGGTCACCTGATCGACACCGTCTGCCAGCAGTATCAGCATCATCAGGACGAACAGGACAACGTAGACTGCAAAAAATCCCCAGACAGATTCCACGACCCGTGACGGCACCACCATGTTGCCCAGTTTGACTGGAATTTCGGCGTTGGGATGGACAAGTCGCTTGATTTCGCGTACGCCCTGCCGGTAGAGCAGCAAAACACGAACGACTTTCATGCCGCCGCCGGTTGACCCTGCACATCCGCCGACAAAACTCATGAAAATTAGCAACACTGGCAGCGCGCCTGGCCACAACGCGAATGGCGTGGTGGTGTAGCCAGTGGTCGTGCCAAACGAAATGACCTGGAACAACCCATTCCATACCGTGTCGCTGACATTCCCGTAGACGCCGGCGATATATAGATAGAACACCACCACGACTGCGAGCCCTATCAGCCCGTTGATGTAAGCTCGGAATTCCGGATCTGCAATGTAATTGCGCAATCCGCGGCTGCGCCAGGCCAGGAAATGCAGTGAAAAATTCACCCCCGCTGCAAGCATGAACACCATTGCTGTCAAATCAATCAAGACGCTGTCGTAATAGCCAATACTCAGGTCGTGAGTCGAAAAACCGCCGATCGCGACCGTGGAGAAGCTATGGCAGATGGCGTCGAATGCATCCATGCCGGCAGCCCAGTACGCGAGTCCACAGGCTACTGTCAAGGTAAGGTAGATGTACCAAAGCGCTTTGGCGGTCTCGGTGATCCGGGGTGTCAACTTGGTGTCCTTTACCGGTCCCGGCGTCTCTGCGCGATACAGTTGCATGCCACCCATGCCCAGCATCGGAAGGACTGCCACGGCTAACACGATAATGCCCATGCCACCGAGCCACTGCAGCTGCTGCCGGTAAAACAGCAGCGAGCGTGGCAGCGTGTCGAGCCCGGACAGCACTGTTGCGCCGGTGGTTGTCAGACCCGATACTGACTCGAAAACGGCGTCAGTTAGCGACATTACAGGCACTTCGGAAAACAGTAGCGGAGTTGCTCCTACTGTGCCGAGGCCAAGCCAGAAAGCTGCGACGATTAGAAACCCGTCACGGAGGCGCAATTCATCACGGGCGTTGCGTACCGGTAACCAGAGCAGAATTCCGGCAGCCAGAACGATGACGAAGGCGTATAGAAACGGCAACGCCGAACCTTCGTCATAAATCAATGACACCGCTACGGGCGGCAGCATGCTGATGCTGAACATCATCAGCAGGAGACCGAGGATGCGCTGTACTAAGTTGAGATGCATTGTCAGTCAGGCGGAGGAGTTTGCCTGTTCAACCTAACGCCATTCGCTGCCAGCCTGAAACAACCGTTCGACTTCATCGATTTGGCGGCGGTCCGTCAGGAACAAAATCACGTGATCCTCTGCTTCGACGACTGTGTCATGATGAGCCTGCACGACTGTGTCGCCGCGCACGATCACGGGGATAGTCGTGCCTGCAGGCAAAGCGATATCCTCTATAGCCTTTCCCACGACCTTTGATTTGCCGACCTCCCCGTGAGCGATGGCCTCGATGGCCTCCGCTCGGCCTCGTCGCAGTGCGTGCACGCGCACCACGTCGCCTTGGCGAACGTGCGCGAGGAGTGAACCGATGGTTATCTGTTGCGGCGATATCGCAACGTCTATGCTGCCGCCCTCTAGCAGTTCCGCATACGCGGGGCGGTTGATCAAGGCCATCACCTTTTTGCATCCTAAGCGCTTTGCCAGCATGGCCGACAGAATGTTCGCTTCTTCCGCATTGGTTACGGAACAGAAGACATCGGCGCTGTCGATATTCTCTTCCAGCAGTAGTCCCTCGTCGGCCGCATCCCCGCAAAGCACTATGGCTTTGGAAAGTAGTTCCGAAAGTTCACGTGCGCGAACCTTTGATCGTTCGATAATCTTGACCTGGTTTGTGTGCTCTAAAGCTGCGGCAAGGCGGTATCCGATGTTCCCTCCGCCCGCAATGACAACCCGTCGAACCGGGTCATCTAGTTTCCGCATCTCGCTCATTACGACGCGAATGTCTTTGCGGGCAGCTATAAAAAAGACTTCATCATTTTCCTGAATCAGGGTATCGCCCTCTGGCGGAATACTCTCTCCGTCGCGGTAAACCGCGGCAATACGAGTTTCAATCCCGGGGATGTGTTGTTGCAGGGCTCTGATTTTCTGGCCGACCAATGAGCCATCGCGATGCGCCCGGACCCCGACCAACCGCACCCTGCCGTCGGCAAATTCCAGAACCTGGAACGCACCGGGATAGTGGATCAGGTGCTCGATATACTCGGTGACCAGCTGTTCCGGGCTGAGCCAAACATCCACCGGCGTGGCTTCCGGTCCGAACAATTCGGGCGTATTGAAGTACTCGGCCGCTCGAATTCGAGCAATTTTTTTGGCGATGCCGAACTTTGTATACGCGATCTGGCAAGCCACCATATTGATCTCGTCGCTGTGTGTCAGCGCGATGATCATATCGGCGTCAGCGGCGCCCGCTCTTTGGAGAACGTTCGGGTAGCTTGCATGGCCGACAACCGTGCGTACGTCGAGGCGATCCTGGAGATCCCGGAGCGTACCGGGGTCAGTATCGACGATGGTGACCTCGTTCCCCTCTTCGCGCGCAAGTTGATGGGCAACGCTCGAGCCGACCCGCCCGGCTCCGAGGATCAGTATATTCATGTGGTGGGATACCGCGTGCCTCAGGCGCTGCGTAGTTTACATCAGTTCTAGGTTCGCATAGGACATGACCAGCCACTTTGTGCCTTCGGATTCGAAGTTCACCTGGACCCGTGCATGAGCACCGGAGCCCTCGCAATTGAGCACGACCCCTTCACCGAACTTCCCATGTTTGACGCGTTGGCCCAGACGCAGGATGGACGTTGATTCGTCACCATTGGCGTCTGAACGCCGGAACACCGGCTGACTGACACCTAGCTGTGGCCGGATTTCTTCGACGAGTTCGGCCGGGATCTCTGCCAGAAACCGGGAGGCTTGCGCGTAACTATCCACGCCGTATAGACGCCGCTGCTCCGCGTGACTGAGGTACAGCTGGGACATGGCGCGTGTCGCCCCCACGTAGCATAGCCGGCGCTCTTCTTCGAGCCCCCCGGCATCGGAAACCGACCTCCGATGCGGAAACAGCCCTTCCTCCATGCCGGCAATGAACACCAGGGGGAATTCCAGTCCCTTTGCGGAGTGCAATGTCATCAGCTGCACGCAATCCTCCCATGCGTCCGCTTGCTCGTCACCCGCTTCCAGGGCAGCGTGCGAAAGAAAAGCCACCAGTGGTGGTAGATCATCATTTTCTTCGTCCGCATCGAACGCCGCGGCGGCGCTTACGAATTCCTGAAGGTTTTCGATCCTGGCCTCGGCAACCTCACCGCGCTCCTTTTTATAATGCGCCAGTAATCCGCTCGCCTGAATAACGTGATCGACTTGCTCTTGTATCGGCAGCGAATGCGTGTCCCGATCCAGGGATTCGATCAAATTTATAAACCCGCTTACTGCTTTGCTCGCTCGAGCAGATAATTGATCTCCGGCATGCACGGTCGCCGACTGCCACATCGAGAGGCTGTTGGCGCGGGCATACTCGCGGATCAGGGATACTGTGCGGGCACCGATGCCCCGGGTCGGCAAGTTAACCACGCGTTCGAAGGAAGAGTCGTCATCGCGATTCGCGGTCAAGCGAAGGTAGGCCAGCGCATCCTTGATCTCGGCACGTTCGAAAAATCGCAGCCCGCCGTACACACGGTACGGAACGTTTTCCTGCAGAAGAGTCTCTTCGAACACCCGGGATTGGGCATTGGATCGGTACAGGACCGCGGCCTCGCTGCGAGTATTTCCCTGCCTGACCCAGTCCTGGATCCTTGCGACGATAAATTCGGCCTCGTCTCTTTCGTTATACGCTCTGTAGACTCGTATTGGCTCACCCTCACCACCATCCGTCCAAAGGTTCTTGCCGAGCCGTTCATTGTTGCGGGCAATGATTGCATTGGCCGCATTCAAAATATTCGCGGTTGACCGGTAGTTCTGTTCCAGCTTGATGACTCGAATGTTCTTAAAGTCCTTCTGCAGACGCTGCATATTCTCGGCCCGCGCGCCCCGCCAGCGATAAATGGACTGATCGTCGTCGCCAACCGCGAAAGGAATGCCGGTATCCCCGGCGAGTACCCGCAGCCAGGCGTATTGAACCGCGTTCGTATCCTGAAATTCGTCGATCAGCAGATGGCTAAATCGGCGTCGGTACCGTGCGAGCAAATCAGGGTTGTTCAACCACAGCTCGTGGGCCCGCAGCAGCAATTCGGCGAAGTCGACCAAGCCGGATCGCTCGCAAGTTTCCTGATACATCTGATAAAAGTGAATGAATTGCCGGCGATTGTTATCGCTTCGATTGTCCAGGTGCTCAGGCCGCAGTCCCTCATCCTTCTGTTGATTGATGAACCACTGAATCTCCCGCGGCACCCAGGTAGACTCATCCAGTTCCAGGTTTTTCAGCATGCGCCGGATCAGCCGCTGTTGGTCCTCGGAATCAATAATCTGAAACGACTGAGGCAGTCCAGCCTCCTGCCAGTGGCGCCGCAGCAGCCGGTGCGCGAGACCGTGAAAGGTTCCCACCCAGAGGTTTGCGACCGGCATGTTTAGCAGCGCTTCGCTGCGCGAGCGCATTTCCGCGGCTGCCTTGTTAGTAAATGTCACCGCCAATATGCCCATAGGAGAAACCGACTCGACCTGGATTAGCCAGGCAATACGGTGCACCAGCACGCGAGTCTTGCCGCTGCCGGCACCGGCAACGACCAAAACGGGCTCAGCAGCCGCGGTAACAGCTTCCCGCTGCGGGTCGTTCAAATGGGCGAGGATCGGTGTGACGTCCATGGAGAAAGTCTACCGTTAAGCTGCGCTGCTAACACAATCGATTGCCTCCGATCCGCCGTTAGTTTACGGATCCAGGCAAACCCACAGCAATGCCGGCCAATCGGGTCTGTGCATCACCGGCTGTGCAGCGCAGGAACTGGTATCGACGATCGGTGCAACCTGCTCCTGGCAGGGCAGGAGCTCGTTTAGATTCAGCTCGCCGATAAAAACCGGCGGCGGTTGCTGCGCAAAGATGACCTGGCCGCGCGCTCTTCGTTCCCCCGCGAGTTTCAGCATCAGTCTCACCGACTGCCGGCAGGCAGTTTCTATGACTTCGGAACCGGACCCAGGCACCGGGGTTTGAAGCAAAACGACGACGTCGTGGCTTCTCAGTACCGGTAAGCCGCCAATCCTTGCCGCAGCGATGATCCACGTCAGCCCTAGTTCTTCGGCGTCGACGATGGACTCGAGCAATGCCTCGACTTTGTCGCGATCACCCGGGTCGGACCCAAACCGCAGGCCCGGCCGGTTCCACCGATTCAGTAACAATCCGATCTTGATCATCGCATTAACAGATCCATATGAGGCAGCCTGTCGGTACCAACTGTATGCTTCGGCCGGGTCAGACTCCGCGCTTTTTGCGGCCAGTGTTTGAAGTGCACCCAGATCCCCGGGACCTGCCAGTGCCAACAATGTCGCATCGTCGTAATCTTTATAGAGCTGCGCCGGCGACGATTTGGCGTCGCGGCCATACAGTTCTGTTGGGCCAAGGAAACCCAGTTGGTCAAACCACGCCCGCGACCTGCGGATTGCCAAAGTTGCATCCAAACCGAGCCCATCCAAAAATGCGGTCAGGTCAGCTGCCGACTGCATGCGCGGACCGTCGTTAGCGGGCCGGGAAGGCTTCACGGGAGCAGTGACGGCTTCGACTGCCGCCCGTTCGCTATCAAGGCGCTCGTTTTCCAAGCTGCCTAAATTCGGTTGCGGTGGATCAGCGCGGGGTGTGGCGATACCCAGCCCAAAGCCGCGCACCTTTTCCATCAACGCATATTCACTGACGATACTGTCTACCATCCAGAGCAATACGCCGAGTAGCCCGGTAGCAAGCAGTATGGACAGGTTGGTTCGCGACACGGAATCAGTTTCTAGTTCACAAGGCGAGCTGTCGCGTGATTGAGGTTGATGACAGCCAACAACAGCAAAGCGGCAACGCCGTTGTGAGCGGCGGCCAGCACAATTGGCAGACCAAACCAGACCACGCTGATGCCGAGGCTGATCTGAACCAGCAGCAGGAGCACGACGGCCAGGCAGGCGTTGCGCGTCACCGTTGACGAAGTGAAGCGCCACGTTGTCAGTGCAATGCCGAGCAACACCAAAGCGGTGACCAGTGCGCCCAGTCGATGAGTAAAATGAATTGCAACACGTGACGGAGCATCCAGTATGCCCCCCTCATAATCGACGCCCAGACCCCGCCACATGACAAAGCCTTCGGCGAAGTCGATCTCGTTGGGCCACCATTGTCCCTGGCACGTCGGCAAGTCCGGGCAAGCCAGTGCCGCATAATTCGCGCTGGTCCACCCACCGAGGCTGATTTGGATCACCAGCACCGCCAGCCCGATCAACGCCAGTCGGTGCAAAGGGTCTCCGGTGCGTGACGCGGTCGGATTTGTTTGCCGCCGGCTGTCGAGAAGCAGCCAGAACAACAGCCCGGTTGTTGCGAGGCCACCGAGCAGATGCGCCATGACGATAACCGGCTTCAGCAACAGCGTGACCGTCCACATCCCCAGCAAACCCTGGAAAATGACAAGGACCAGCAGTATCAACGGTACCGCCACCGGCTGACCGGCTTGTTTGCGGTTTGCGAAAGCGAGTGCGGCGATCAGCACAATCGCCAAGCCTAGGGTTGCTGCAATATAGCGATGAATCATCTCCCGCCATGCTTTACCGGATTCCAGCGGTCGGTCCGGGAACTCGGCATTGGCTTCCGCGCGCGCGCTTACCGAGTCCTCGACGATCAGCGATCCGTAGCATCCGGGCCAGTCGGGGCAGCCTAGTCCCGCGTCCGTCAGGCGTACCCATGCGCCGAGGACGATGACACAGAGCGCGAGCAAGGTCGCGAAAGCCAGCAACCTGGTGTACCAGCGAAACATGAAATAGAGCCTTCCCTGATGCCGCGAAAATCAGCGCAACGTAAAGGATCCCGGCCAGCCTGGCAAATGCAGGTCATTCGATAAACCCGCTCGCCGGTGATCAGTGTGGGCCCGGGTGGTAAAGATGGCCACTATTTTGATCGCGGCCTTAGGCGGGAGAGTGGAAACCGTGCTTCTCCGCCGCTGATCGATACCCCGGGATCCGGTTCGCCGGCCCAGGCGTGTCCATATATAACTTCCATCGTCACGGGATACCGGCCGGCAGGATCCCGGTGGGCATTGTAGGCTGCCAGCATGCGGCGCCACGCGTTCGGGCCCGTCAGGCCCGGGTTCCGATCGCAACTGCTGTTGGTGCTGCCGACGCTACGCAGATCATCGGCCAGCCGGGCAGGATCGGTATACGTCACGCTGATCGTTTCCACGTCCATGACTGGATCCCGCAGTCCGGCGGCGATCAGAGCGTCGCCAACATTGTGCATATCCTCAAAATCGTGAACATGCGTATACGCATCGACCGCGGCCCAGGCTGAACGGAGTTCGCTGAACGATGCGGGGCCGAGAGTGGTGAACATGAACAGTCCGGGCCTGCTAAGCACGCGAGAGATTTCCCTGAGTGCGTGATCTGTGTTGTCGAACCACTGCACCGCAAGATTCGAGAATGTCAGGTCAACGCTTAAGTCGGGGAATGGCAGTTTGGAACTGTCCGCGCAAACGGCAAAGCGGCAATCGGAGCCGGCTTGTTGCAACATCGCCGGCGAAGTATCGACAGCAATGACGCTGGCGTCGCCGAAGCGGTGTTCTAGCGCGCTGATTCCGCCGCCGGTTTTCGCCCCCAGATCAACGATTCGTTGCGGCGTAATCCGAAACAGCTCGAGTCGCTCGAGCAGGCGGCCACGAATCTCAGCGTGGAAAAAATCAGCCTCGTCGAACGTTGTGGCGGCACGTTCGAATATCCGGCGCACGCGCTTTTGGTCAAGTTTTGTCATCGTGAAATCTTAAGCTGTGCCGTAGCACAGCGCATGACGCTCGGTTCGGCGGGTCCTATAGCCGTGATTTGTCGTGGGTGGCCGTCTTGGCAGCCTCAGGTCTCATGCCCAGTCGGGCAAGCAAATCCTGGTCCCGGGTGACGTCAGGGTTATCGGTTGTTAACAGTTTGTCGCCGTAAAAGATCGAATTGGCGCCGGCAAAAAAGCATAGAGCCTGCATTTCATCGCTCATCTCGGTGCGCCCCGCTGACAGCCGGACGTGCGAACGCGGCATCAGTATCCGGGCCACAGCAATGGTTCTTACGAATTCCAGCGGATCAAGCGGTTCCGTGCCATGCAGTGGTGTTCCCTCTATTTGCACCAGTTGGTTGATTGGAACGCTGCCCGGGTGTTCGGGCATTGTCGCCAGGGTATGCAGCAACTCAGACCGGTCGTGGGAGGTTTCTCCCATACCAATGATGCCCCCGCAGCAGACCCTGAGCCCTGCATCGCGAACCGCTTTAAGTGTATCGAGCCGATCCTGGAAACGGCGAGTCGTAATAATTTTCCGGTAGTAACTTTCCGAGCTGTCCAAATTATGGTTGTAGAAATCCAGGCCAGCTTGTTTTAGACGCTCTGCCTGCTCGATGCTTAGCATCCCCAGCGTGGCGCAGGTTTCCATACCAAGCTCGCTGACGGCGGCAATCATCGCAGCGATTTGTTCCAGCTGTTTGTTCTTCGGGCTGCGATAGGCAGCCCCCATGCAAAATCGCGTTGCGCCGTTTTCCCGCGCGGCGCGAGCATGCTCGACAACTTCGTCGATGTGCATCAACGGTTCGTCTTCAAGCCCGGTCTTATAACGGATGCTTTGCGGACAATAGGCACAGTCTTCCGGGCAGGCGCCGGTCTTGATACTCAAAAGGGTGCTGATTTGAATCTCGGTCGGGTCGAACCAACGGCGATGCAATCCGTGCGCCCGATACAGCAAATCGCTGAAGGGTTCCGCGAATAGCGCCTGCACCTCGTCCAGGGTCCAATCCATTCTGATTGAATCGCATTCCGATCCGACGGTAGTGTCCATTTCCCGACCTTTTCTCCGGTTCCAGCCGTTGCGCAGTATCGCCGCTGGCTTATACAGGCAGTATCAAAATCATCCCGGGTGCTGTCAACCCGTGAACATTCGAATAGTTGACAGGGTGCTGGACCGCTTATGGGGTTTCCGCTGCATTCTGTGTGGTGGGCCCGGTCGAGGCCAGGATCTCTGCGCAGCCTGCGCGCGGGATTTGCCGTGGCTGGACAATGCCTGCGTAGGCTGCGGTTTACCGCGACTCGCCAAGGCGGTGGGCAATCGCTGCCCCGGTTGCCTGGCGACACCGCCCCCGTTTGCGGTTTGTTTGGTTGCGCTGCGCTACGAATATCCGGTGGATCGACTGATCACCGCACTTAAGTACCGCCAGCAGCTCACCTATGCGCGAGTATTGGGCGAACTACTTGCCGATTTTGCAGCGCGAAAAATGTGCGCTATCGGAATCACGCCGCCGGATCTGATCGTTCCGGTGCCGCTGAACCGAAGGCGGGTCGCAGACCGTGGTTTCAATCAAGCTGCGGAAATCGGTCGATTCGTCGCCGCAGCGCTCAACGTGAAACAGGATGCGCGCGTATGCGAACGAGTGCGGGACACGCCACCGCAAACGGGGTTGACTGCTGAACAGCGCCGCCGGAATCTGCGCGGGGCATTTGCGGTTCGACCATCGTTAAAGGGGCGGCGCGTGGCATTGTTGGATGACGTGATTACGACCGGAACGACGGTGCATGCGATCACTGCAGCGTTGCGCCGAGCGGGTGCGATGGAGGTTCAGGTTTGGTCGGTCGCCAGGTCGCTGCTCTAGGGTTCACACACCGCTAAACGTATAGTTCAGAACGATGCCCGCAAAAATGACTCCGCCGAAATAATTGTTGTTTAAAAACGCGCGAAAACATTTGCTGGGTTCACGCTGTCGAATCAGCATGCGCTGATACAGCATCAGCACTGCAGCATATCCGACGCCGATCAAGTACCACATTCCCATTTCGGCCGCCTGTCCGACCAGTAACAACGCCATCAGCAACAGCAATTGCAGCAGCGAAACGATGAATATGTCTGCTTGCCCGAACAGAATCGCCGTCGACTTGATCCCTATAAGCAAGTCATCTTCGCGGTCGACCATCGCATAAATGGTGTCATAGACGACGATCCAGACCAAAGCCGTGAGCCAAAGCAGCCAAGCCAGGCGCGGGACTTCGCCGGTCTGCGCTGCGAACGCCATCGGAATGCCCCAAGCGAACGCTACACCAAGAATCAGCTGCGGCGTGTGTATATAGCGTTTGCTGAACGGGTAAATAATCGTTACCAGTGCGCCGATCACCGCAAGCAGCTGGGTCAGGCGGTTCAGTGTCAGCACCAGGCCAATGGCAACCAGCGACAGCGCGACGAACAGCACAATTGCCTCGACCGGACTGACTTTACCGCTCGCCAACGGCCGGTCCTGCGTTCGGCGCACGCTCGAATCAAAATGACGGTCCGCGAAATCGTTGATTACGCATCCGGCGGCGCGCATTACGATTACCCCGAGCACGAACACCGAAAACACTCTAGGGTCGGGGTGCCCTTCCCCGGCGATCCAAAGCCCCCACAAGGTTGGCCACAGTAGCAGCCACGTCCCGATCGGCCGATCCAGTCGCATCAGGCGCCCGTATTGCCACGCTTGATCGAGCAACTCGGCGCCCAGCGTATGTTTGCGGCGGGATTTCGGGGCGGGCATCGGCTTTCGGTCAAGTCGAACGTATTTTTATGGGCACAGTCATTATCCATGTCCCGAACGGTGACCTTTACAGGTGACCAGCCCCGGCAGGAATACTTCGATCACGGCCAACTCGTGACTCTTAATCGTAAATTTGGATCGGCGCGCCCACACATCACCGGAAACGAATGATCTCCCCAAGCTGCGATCCTCGGCGCCGCTCGCCTGCACACAGGTGAATTCGAAATCAGTGCGAGTTACATCGGCCAGCGATTGTAGTCGCTCTCCCAAGGGTTCTGATCCCAAAGTCCGCAACCATGGGTGCATTGATGCGGTGGAATTCGATACGCTGGTCTTCGCGTAAATGCAGGGTTCATCATCACACCACATGACAACCTCGCGTTTGAATCCGTCTATTTCGGCTGGGGAATCTGTCGGAGCCAGAGATTCCCAGCCGATGGAGGGCTCGTGTAATACTTCCAGCCGGAAATGTGCTCCACAAAGGCCGCGCAACCGTTCGGTCAGGAGCCCTTTTTCCAGCAACCACGACAGCATAAGCGAGTCGATTTGCGCCTCCCGCACGCCCTGGCGGGTTAGCCATGTTGTCTCCCGCGGATTTTCGAACGAACGGTGCTGGTTGGAAATCATGCTTTGTCTGATTGTTTCTCTTCGCCAGAGTCTAACTGATTCAATATGGTCCGGCCGCCCTGGGTGGGGCGAATCTCGAACCGCCTCGTGATTTTCGTCAGGATCACCGGCCGTTTAGACATTTCCGTAACGATTATCGGGTCCAATCCAGCGTTGCACTAGCTGTTCAACAGCTGCGGGTTGTTTCTTCAATAGATGCCGGGCGAGTTTTTGCACGATCGGAAGCAGGGCCGCATCCCGGACGAGGTCGGCTACCCGGAGTTGCATCAGCCCGGTCTGCTTTTTACCCAATACTTCCCCCGGGCCGCGTAACTCGAGATCTTGCTGGGCAACTTCAAACCCGTCATTGGTGTTACGCAACACGGCCAGCCGTTGCTTCGCGACCGCCGACAACGGACTCTTGTATAGCAGGACACAGCTGCTTTGCTCGGTTCCGCGACCAACACGTCCGCGCAGCTGATGCAGTTGAGATAATCCCATGCGTTCTGAGTTCTCGATGATCATCAGGCTTGCCGCTGGTACGTTGACCCCGACCTCGATCACGGTCGTGGCTACCAGTACACCCAACTTGCCTGCAGCGAACTTTTTCATTACCCGGTCTTTTTCCTCGGCGCGCATACGTCCATGAATTAGCCCGACGCCGATTTCGGGCAGGCTTTCGACGAGCATCGCATAGGTTGATTCGGCAGCCTGATAATCCAGTGCATTCGAGTCCTCGATCAGCGGACACACCCAGTAAGCACGTTGCCCCTGATGACACGCCTCGCGTACCCGCGTCACGAGACTCGCGCGCCGGTCCTCGGGTAATGCGACAGTCTGCACCGGGAGCCGCCCGGGCGGCAATTCCCGGATAGAGGACACATCGAGGTCTGCAAACAGAGTCATCGCAAGCGTTCTTGGGATCGGGGTCGCCGTCATGACGAGTTGATGCGGCCGCATGCTACCGGTCACACCTTTTTCCATCAGCGTCAGGCGCTGGTGCACGCCAAAGCGATGCTGTTCGTCGACGATAACCAGCGCCAGGCTGTGATACAAAACAGCTTCCTGAAACAGCGCGTGCGTGCCGACTATGAGTTGCGCACTACCGCTTGCAATAGCAGCGTAGGTTTCGGTCCGTGCTTTTCCAACAAGACTTCCAGACAACCAGGCAATGCTAATGCCTAGTGGCTCGAACCAGTGCTGAAAGTTTTCGCGGAGTTGCTCGGCAAGCAGCTCGGTCGGAGCCATGATGGCGGCCTGGTGACCGGAAACTACAGCCCGCAGCGCCGCCGCCGCCGCCAACACGGTCTTGCCACAACCGACATCGCCCTGCAGCAGCCGCATCATCGGGTGGGGCCGTTCGAGGTCCGCCTCGATTTCCTCCAGCGCGCTTTGCTGATCGACGGTCAGCGAAAAACCGAGCTGGTCCAGGAAACGATTGTGAAGTTCCTCATCCATGGCGAGAGGGACTGCAGCCTGGTGCTGACTGCGGTCTTTGACGCGTCGCAAGCTTAGGTGATGGGCCAGAATTTCCTCGAGTGCAAGGCGGCGCTGTGCCGGATGGCGACCCGCCTCGAACATGACAATATCGGCGCCGCGAGGCGGGCGATGGAGCTCGATGATCGATTCCTGCAGCGTGGGTAGTGATAGTTCAGCGAGTATTTTCTTTGGCAGCCAATCGGTTACTGCAGGCAGATACTGATTCATTACCTGGTCGATCAATTTTCGCAGGCGGAACTGCTGCAGTCCCTCGGTGGTCGGGTAAATGGGCGTCAGATGCTGCTCCAGTGGCGGATCCTCGTCGGCCGGCAGCAGCTGGTATTCCGGATGGATCATTTCCAGTCCGGATCGTCCGATCCGGACTTCCCCGTAGCAACGGAGCTTGGTACCGCGTGCCAGGCCTTTGTGCTGGGCCTGCGAAAAATAGAAAAACCTGAGCGTTATCTGACCCGTGCCGTCCGATATCCGACACAGCAGGCTCCGGCGGCCGCGATACACAATTTCCGAGATTTCGACCTGAGCCTGAATGACGGCACGCTGACCAACTTGCAATGCGCCAATACGCGTTAGCTGGGTGCGGTCTTCGTAGCGTTGTGGAAGAACAAAGAGCAGGTCTTCGGGCCGTTGCACATGAAGTTTCTGCAACCGAGCGGCTACGGCCGGGCCTACGCCTCGCAGAACAGTCAGTGCGGCGGGAAACTCGCCTGTAGCGTTTTTGTTTTGTTCACCGGGTGACGGTGTCTCGGATGCGTTGGTTGAAGAATTCACACGGAAAGTATTGCTTCAGCTTCGACCTCTGCATTGCGGGGAAGAGATGCGATTCCCACCGCTGCCCGGGCCGGATACGGTTCGGAAAAATATTCCGCCATAATTTCATTGACGGCCGAAAAATGACCCAGGTCGGTCAGGTAAACGGTCAATTTGACCGCATCATCCAGACTACCGCCAGCTGCCTCAGCAACAGCTGTCAAATTGTCGAATACCTGGCGAATCTGAACAGCAATATCGCCGGTGACCAGTTCACCGCTGTCAGGATCAAGTGGGATCTGGCCTGATAGATAGACCGTGTTACCGGCACGAACCGCTTGGGAGTAAGTTCCGATTGCAGCTGGTGCGCGGTCTGTTTTGATAACAGTTTTTTGCATTTGAGTGAACCCGCGTTGCTCAGGCGCAGGGGCGGATCACGCGTCTGACGCCCGGTAGCGTACGGATTTGGCGAATGACCCTGGCCAAGGCTGCCCGGTCCGGCACCAGTATCGTGAACACCAATTCGACGCCCTCATCGCCGTCGTCCTCGTCGCCTTCATTGACAGAGACCTGTTCAATGTTTGAACCCGCGTCAGCGATGCGGGTGGCTACCTCTGCCAGCATCCCCGGTTTGTGGCTGACTTCGACACGAATCTCGGCAGAAAAATCGGTTTTTATGTCGGGTTCCCATTCGACCGAGATCCACTTATTCGGTTGTTTGCTGAACTGGACCAGGTTACCGCAGGCGTTGCGGTGAATAACGACGCCGCGCCCGCTACTCATATATCCCATGATGTCATCACCCGGTATCGGGAGGCAGCAACGTGCATACCTGACCACCATACCTTCGGTGCCAGCAATAGTGATCACCGACTGCTTCTGGGAAACGTCGGGACCAATACCAGCGCTCTGGACCAGTACTTGCGCGACCAGTGGGGCGAGGCGCTCGCCGAGGCCGATCTGCTCGTAGAGCTCTACCGTCTTACTCAGTGAGAATTCCTCGAGCAGCAACTTCAAGCGGTTTCTGCTGATTTTCCGTATCGTCGTGCCGTAATCCCGCAGTGCTTGATTGAGCAATTTGCGCCCGAGATTGATTGCCTCATCCCGACGCAGATTTTTGAGGTATTGACGGATATGGTATCGCGCCTTTGCCGTGGCCACGAAATTGACCCAGTTCGCGTTCGGGTGTGCACGTTTGGAGGTCACAATTTCCACGGTTTGACCGTTCTTTAATGCAGTGCGAAGTGGCGCCAGGCGGCGGTTGATCTTGGCCGCTACACAACGGTTGCCGACATCGGTGTGAACCGCGTAAGCGAAATCTACGCAGGTAGCCCCACGTGGCAGACGAAGAATATCACCGCGTGGCGTGAACACGTATACCTTGTCGGGGAACAAATCGACCTTGACGTGTTCCATGAACTCCTCGGAATCAGCCGCGGTTTGTAGTTCGCTGATCGAGGCCAGCCACTCGCGGGCACGCGCCTGCGGAGATACCACGGTGCCGTCGGCAGCCTTGTACTGCCAGTGCGAGGCGATGCCACCTTCTGCAACCTTATCCATCTCCCGCGTACGAATCTGGACTTCTATCGGTATACCGTTGGGGCCGAACAAACTTGTGTGTAAGGACTGGTAACCGTTGACCCGGGGGATCGCGATGTAATCTTTAAAACGGCCTGGCATCGGTTTGTACAACTGGTGCACGAGCCCGAGTGTTCGATAACATGCTTCGACGTCATCGACGATCAGTCGGAAGCCGAATACATCGACGACTTCACTGAGCGCCCGTTTCTTGCGGGACATTTTCTTGTAAATGCTGTACAGATGTTTCTTTCTGCCCTGTACGGTCGCGTTTATCTCCGCGTTGCGCAGCGCCCGTCGCAAGCGGTCGGATATGCGCTTTACAATATGTCGCTGATTCCCCTGAGTCTTTTGTAGTGTCTTTTCGATAACTCGCGATCTAAATGGGTATGCATACCGGAATCCCAGTTCCTCCAGTTCTGTCTTAAGCCAATTTATACCGAGCCGGTTTGATATTGGAGCGTAAATTTCCAGCGTCTCTTTGGCGATTCGGCGGCGCTTTTCTGGCGGCAGAGCATCAAGGGTCTGCATGTTGTGTAATCGATCGGCCAGTTTTACCAATATGACGCGGATGTCCTCCACCATCGCGAGCATCATCTTGCGAAAGCTTTCAACCTGCGCTTCGGAACGGCTGTTAAAACTGAGCTGGTCTAATTTGCTAACGCCGTTAACAAGGGTCGCAATCTCGGTGCCGAATTCCTCCTCGATTTTCGGCATGTCGGTGCTGGTGTCCTCGAGAACGTCATGCAGAATAGCTGCGGCGATGCTTTCGGAGTCCAGATGCAAGTCGGCGAGTATCGACGCGACGGCTACCGGGTGGGATATATAAGGTTCGCCCGACACTCGTCGCTGGCCCGCGTGCGCGTTGGCGCCGAATTCGTAGGCTTCAACAACGACGTCTCGTTGGTTGTCCGGAAGATAGTCGAGCTTCGCCAGCAATTGCTTGAATCCGGTTGATCTCCGCACACCGGGTAGACGCTCTCGAATTGACGCAGCATAGTCCATGATCAGGTCTCTCAGCCCACCGGAATTCTGGGTGTTGGCAGACTGATCTCAGTATAAATGAATGGCAGCTCCAGGCGGCGACAAGGAGCCGCAGCCGGTTTCACGCGTCTTTTCGGGGGGTGGTCTGGCGCCCCTTGCTAGCGCCAAACAGGGCACGCAGTTCGATCTGCGCGAGGATCGTTCCGACGATCAGGCGGGCCGGTCGAGCAATGGCAGCGGTGTGTTTGCCAGCAGTTCTTCAGCTTCCTCGGTGCTGAGAAGATCGTCCTCTGGTTCGTTGACGTCTTGCAAAATCTCTTCGTTGATCAACCCGGCCGCGATTTCACGCAGGGCGATTACAGTGGGTTTGTCATTATCGCGTTCCACCAGCGGCTCGGCACCGTTGGCCAGACGACGGGCGCGCTTGGCTGCGACCATCACCATATCGAAAAGGTTATCGACATTATTTAAGCAGTCTTCGACGGTGATTCTGGCCATCGGCATCTCCATTGGCGCTGGCGGAACGGGCAAGGGTACAGCTTGGCTGGGCACTGCGCAATGCCTCGCTTTCTGGGCCTTAGGCTGCGGCAGTCTGCCGGCAGCCCGACTATGCTTCTAAAATCGGCTTTAGCCGATCGCCAATCGCTGCAGCGGTCGAAAGATTGTCTGTGTTGCCCCCGGCGATGATCGCCTGCATCGTCCCGACCGCTGCGCCGAGATCGTCATTGACCACCACGTACTCGAACTCCGGCCAATGCGCCATATCCGAGCGCGCGTCGCGAAGCCGCCTCTGTATAACCGCCTCCGGGTCCGTGCTACGCCCGCGCAGCCGCGCCTCGAGTTGTGCGAGCGACGGAGGTAAAACGAATATGGTGCAGGCTTCCGGCATGTTCGTACGCACCTGCTGCGCCCCCTGCCAATCAATCTCCAGCATCACGTGATTTCCGCCGCGCAGCAGCTCGTCAACCTGGCTACGTGATGTGGCATAGCGATGATCGAACACCTCCGCATGCTCGAGAAATTCTCCGTCGGCGGCCATGCGCTGAAAGGCGTCAGCTTCGACAAAGTGATAGTCCCGGCCGTTAACCTCTCCACGCCGCTTGGGCCGTGTCGTGTAAGACACCGAAAAACGCAAGTTAGGATTCGTATCCATCAGCCTGTGCACCAGCGTGGTTTTTCCCGCTCCGGAAGGAGCAGCGATGACGAACAGACGGCCTTGATCCGCCGAACCCGTTTTTGATGTCGTCTCATTCATAGAACTGGAAATCGAAATGCTATTCGTCGGCATTGAGCCTGTATATGCGGGCGATTATCCCTGGAATGGCCTATCCGTCCCGTCCCGTGCGCGCGGATCGGAACTACTCAAGGTTCTGAATCTGCTCGCGCATTTGCTCGATCAACACTTTCAGGTCCACGGCCTGGCGCGTCGTTTCGGCATCCGCTGCCTTTGACGCGAGGGTGTTGGCTTCGCGGTTGAGCTCCTGCATAAGGAAATCCAGGCGTCTGCCCGCCGGCGAGCCCGCCGCCATCGTGTCCGAAATTTCCGCCACGTGAGCATCCAGTCGATCCAGTTCCTCATCGATGTCTGACTTTTGAGCGAGCAGCAGCATTTCCTGTTCCAGTCGTTCCGGTTCCAGTCGGACTCCCAGCGATTGTGCGCGCTCCTGCATACGGCGTTTAATCTGCTTCAGAATCTCGGGCATTCTTGCGCGCATTGCCGCAACCAGGGCCGTGATCTGGGTTAACCGTTGTACAAGGCCCCCGCAAATGCGCTCGGCTTCTCTTGCACGGGTTTCGCACAACGCGTCGATCGCGTTTTCCAGCAGTGTCGCGGCTGGCTCGACTATGGTGTCGGAGTCGATCGCGAGCTCCCGGAGAACACCGGGCCAACCGAGTACATCCAGCGGGCTAACAGCGGCGGGCTTCAACATTTGCTCGGCAATATTCTCACTGTGGGCGATAAGTTGACCAGCCAGGTCCAGGTTGAGCTGCAGGGCTTGTGGCGCGTTAACCGCCTCGCGATAGCTGAGGGTGCCGTCCACTTTTCCGCGCGCGAGGCGCTGGTTGACGATGTCCCGGAATTTTGGCTCCAGTGACCGCCATCCCTCGGGCAGCCGAAGCTGAATTTCCAGGTATCGGTGATTAACCGAACGAACCTCCCACGACAGGAGGCCCTCAGCGAGTTGTTGTTCGGCTTGAGCGAAGCCTGTCATGCTGTAGAGCATCTGAATAATCCGGAGTTGAGCTGTCCAGCCTCCTTCGGCGCCAGTTTAAAACAGGACCATCGTATGCTGCCCGGTTGACCGACGGCAACAATCAGGATGCACCGGAGACAACGGGGCTATACACTGCAGGACGACATCGGCAGGAATTGTAGATGACGGGGCCCGATTTCTGCACCGGAGCCCGCTAGTTGGGAGACAGGGTTGCAGATCGAAACCGCTGAATTAAGTCTGCTAGGTGATCGCGAGGAAAACCAGGATCGAGTAGTCGTAGCTACCAGCGATGCCGCGAGCCTGATCCTGGCCGTAGATGGTATGGGGGGGGGCACGCGGACGGTGCGCGTGCCGCTGAGCTGACCAGCGAAATTATCCGAAAGGAATTCGATGCTGCGAGCCGCCCAATCTTTGATCCTCAAGGATTTCTGCACCTGGCTATAGGCAAGGCGCACGATGCCCTTATTGAATTGGGCAAAGATATCGCTGTCGAAGCAAGACCGCGCGCAACCTGCGCAGCCTGTCTGGTTCAGGACGAGTTGGCGTTCTGGGGTCATGTCGGCGACAGCCGCATTTATCACTTGCGTGGCCAGCGAATACAGGAACGCAGTAGGGACCATAGCCACGTCGAGACCCTGCTGCAGGAAGGACTCATCGAAGAGTCCGAGATCCCCGATCATCCAATGCGCAATTTTGTTGATAGTTGCCTCGGAGGCGACCCCTCATTGCCGCAAATGTCCATTACCGGTCACAAACCACTGGAATTAGGGGACGTGATGCTGGTCTGTACCGATGGATTCTGGTCGGGACTGGACGATGAACAGGTTGCCCGGCTTGGCACGGGCGACGGTACCTTGGCTGAAGATCTTCGCGCACTGAGTGAAATCGCGGTCTTAACAAACGAACCGCACAGCGATAACACGTCAGCGGCAGTACTTCGCTGGGTCCGATGATCCCGGCTCCGATCGACCCCGAAGCAGTCAGATGTCAGGCAGACCCAGCGAAAGGCAACCGTCCGAATTGCGGAAGGTCCGTTTCTCCGCCGGGTTTACCAAGCACGCTGAGGGTTCCGTGCTGGTCGAATTCGGAGCGACCCGTGTGCTGTGCACAGCGAGTATCGATTCTTCCGTACCAGCATTTCTGAAGGGTTCCGGCAGCGGTTGGATTACCGGCGAATACGGCATGTTGCCGCGGGCGACTCACACTCGATCCCGACGCGAGGCTACGCGCGGACAGCAGGGGGGGCGGACGCTGGAAATTCAGCGGTTGATTGGCCGGTCGCTCCGAGCTGCAGCGGATCTACAGGCGTTGGGCCCGCGCACCGTGACGCTCGACTGTGATGTGTTGCAAGCGGACGGTGGCACCCGCACCGCATCGATCTCCGGCGCATACGTGGCATTGCGAATCGCCATCGATGCATTGCTGGCGTCAGGCGATTTGGACCGTAACCCGTTACACGGTCAAATCGCTGCAGTGTCGGTGGGAATATGCGGAGGATTGCCAGTGCTGGACCTCGACTACGCTGAGGATGCGACGGCCGAAACCGACATGAATGTGGTGATGAACGACGCCGGCGCCATTGTTGAAATTCAGGGCACGGCTGAGGGTCACGCCTTTCGCCGCGACGAACTGGACCAGCTGCTTGACCTGGCCGAAGCGGGAATTCGTTCCATTATGGAAGAACAGAATCGATCACTCGATGACTGGCGTTCCGCGTCCTGATTGCCTCCGAGGCATGCGCGCGCTGAAACAGGTTGTCCTGGCGACCGGTAATCCAGGCAAAGCAAGAGAAATGGAGTCGCTGCTGGGCGATGGGTTCGAAACGCTGCCTCAGGCCAATTTTGAAGTCGTCAGCCCGGCCGAGACCGGCGCCAGTTTTCTGGAAAATGCACTGCTCAAAGCGCGGCACGCGGCTGCGCTGAGTGGTCTGCCGGCGATAGGTGACGATTCCGGACTCGAAGTCGACGCTCTCGATGGTGCTCCCGGCATTTTCTCAGCCCGCTACGCGGGCATCGACGCAAACGATGAAATGAATGTGGCCAAGCTGCTGGCGCAGCTGCGAGAGGTGCCGGTGGGGCGCCGCCAGGCCCGTTTCCGCTGCGTAGCGGTATATGTCCGCAGTGCCGATGATCCATCGCCGGTTATCGTCGAGGGTGCCTGGGAGGGCTCGATTGCGCTGATAGCAAAGGGCCAGGGCGGCTTCGGCTATGACCCCGTGTTTATTGATCGAGACAGTGGTAGCACGGCCGCGGAACTGGACGCCAAGGCCAAGAACGCCCGCAGTCATCGCGGACAGGCCATGCAATCGCTGAAGCTCAAGCTAGCGGCGCTGCCTGATTAAGCGCCGGACGCTGCGTTTGCTGCTGCCTGAGTCCCGGCACATATCAAATACCGGGTACGGCTTTGGACGAGGTTATGCACAGTTGCGCCAGTTTCCAAAAATTTCATGCAGATACGGGACGATTTGTCAGGCGCGTTACACTAAATAGACTGTAAGTAGCTGATAAAATTACTATTAATAAGACTGCTCATTTCTTGATCAATTTGTTCCATTTCGTTGATCGGCGGCTGCTCGGAGCCTTGAAAACTCGGGAAATCCACAGAGTTATCCACAGATTCTGTGGATAACAGGCCGCCTCTTGTCAGCGGCTGCGCCAGCCGGTATGCTTCCGCGCCCGATTCAGCACAGTCCGATAAAACAGGGGTCCGGCCCAGCCATGAAACCCGATATCCATCCTGAATACTCCGAAATCACGGTCACCTGCAGTTGTGGACATGAGTTCACAACGAAGTCGACGCTGAAAGAAGACCTGCATATCGAGGTCTGCTCGGCCTGTCACCCGTTCTATACCGGCAAACAGAAAATCGTCGACACCGCTGGTCGGGTAGACAAGTTCCGCCGCAAATACGGCATGAGCTGAGCCTCAAGCCGGTTTTCGTGTCCGCATCAGCGCTCCGTTTTGGCGCTTCATCCGTGCACCGGGCTGCCGCCTATCCTATAATTCAACGTCCGTTCGCCAGTATTGCGTCGGTGGCGCACTCTGGCAGAGTCTAGTCGTCCCGCCAAGGTCCGAGTCATCTGGCCGGATCATTCCGAGCACCGTCGGTCTGGACAGGTACGGCCCCAGGGCACGTTTTTGTACCGGACAACAACAATATGACCAGCAAAACATTTTCTTTGCGTGACAACAGTACCGGCGGGCAAGTCGAACTCGACGTGAGGTCAGGCACTATTGGCCCCGACGTCGTTGAAATCGGCTCTCTTTACCCGGAAAAGGGTGTATTCACTTACGACCCGGGGTTCGCATCTACCGCGAGTTGCTCAAGCACGATCACCTACATCGATGGGGAACAAGGTGTATTGCTGTATCGCGGTTACCCGATCGAGCAACTGGCGGAAAAGAGTAGCTTTCTGGAAGTCGCCTATCTTCTACTGCATGGGGAGCTCCCCGGCCAGGCGCAGCTGGATTCGTTCATCCACTCGATTAGCACCCACACCATGATGAACGAAACGCTGTTGAGATTATTCAACGGTTTTCACACCAACGCGCACCCTATGGCCATGGTCGCTGGTGTGGTCGGTTCGATGTCGGCGTTCTATCACGACACGATGGACATTTACGATGCGCGTCAACGGGAAATATTTTCCCACCGTATCATCGCTAAGCTGCCTACGATTGCTGCGGCCGCCTACAAGCACACACTGGGCCAGCCATTCATGTATCCACGCAATAGTCTGGACTACACCAGCAATTTGCTCAGGATGTTTTTTGCCGTGCCGGCGGCGCGTTACGAAGTAGATCCGATTGCAGCTGAGGCGCTGGACCTGCTGTTCATTTTGCACGCTGACCACGAGCAGAACTGCTCGACTTCGACGGTACGGCTGGCCGGAAGTTCAGGGACCAATCCGTATTCGGCAATAGCGTCGGGCATTGCCGCGCTGTGGGGGGCGGCTCACGGTGGCGCAAACGAAGCGGTACTGGGCATGCTCGAGGAAATTGGCTCAGCGAAGAACATTGCCACCTACGTTGAGCGGGCGAAGGACAAGGCCGATCCGTTCCGTTTAATGGGGTTTGGGCACCGCGTCTACAAGAATTTTGACCCGCGCGCCACGATTATTCGGGAGATGTGCCACAGAGTGTTGAACCAGATGGGGCAAACCGATTCCCCGGTGTTCGACCTGGCCCTGAAATTAGAAGAAATTGCCCTGAAGGACGAATACTTTCTGGAAAAGCAGCTGTATCCGAATGTCGATTTTTATTCTGGCATCATCTATCGGGCTCTCGGCATACCGTCATCGATGTACACAGTAATGTTTGCAATCGCGCGGTCTGTAGGCTGGGTAGCGCATTGGCAGGAGATGATTATCGATCCCGAAACCCGCATCGGACGGCCGCGGCAGTTGTATATTGGCGCCCCGCAGCGAGATTACACGCCGATCAAAAAACGATAACCCGGTCGTGCATCGCGAGCCCGCTGCGCGTCTGTGACAGCGCCTCAGTTGGTTTTCAATAGCCGTTCGACTTGGCGAAGATTGGCTCGCTGCATGGGCCTGCCGTCCACTGGGCTCAGTGGCGCATGAGCTTGGCGGCGTTCTGGAAACACCGTCGCGGCAATCTCGATCCCGGAAAAGTAGAACCGGTAGCCGGGGAAGAACATGTGCGAATCCCGGCGGAGCCGATACCGGCGTTGCACAGGCTGATGCGCAATACCGAGAGCACAGAGGTTTTCGCCGACCAATTCTGCGGCGTCACTGAATAAGTGCAAATCGACCGGCGAGTGTTCGGTCGCACTCCCGCTCAACACCGCACCGACCAGGCGTGGCTGGAATTCCTGCAGCCGTCGCATGACGGTTGCCGCCGTTTCGCGAAAACGCAACAGCATCAGGGGATGCTGATCAATCTGGAAAATTCGTTGCCGTTCCGCCAGAGCAAGCTCGATTTCACGGTTACTCGGAAGCGAACGCCGACTACGTGCGCCAAGGCGTTCCACCGCTTTATCTTTTGCCGTACGGAAATCTTCGAGGCCGTGATCCTGAATCAGCCGGGCAGCTTCCTGAGCGACACTGGCTCGAAGGTTTTCGGACTTTGGGTTTCGCTGTTTGTTCACCTCGAGTCCCGAATTGGCTTTGGCTGCTTGATCCGGAACGGATTCAGAAGAGGTTTTCGTCTTCGTCGTCGTATATGGTACCGCCGGAATTGGCGCTGCTGGTATCTTCTGCCTGTAGTTTCGGCACATGTCCATCGCGGAAGATCTCGAACATAGCGTCAGCATTTGCCGCCGATGTGACTAGACCGGTCTCGGGTGAAATACGTACCGTGACTATATTTGGGGGTTGCGGTAGTGGCGCTTCCGGCACAGCTTCCAACGCGTTGGCCATGAAATATTTCCAAACCGGCAATGCAGTGCGACTGCCCTCTTCGCCGGCGCCGAGCGAGCGTTCGACATCAAAGCCAACCCAGGCCACCGCCACCAGCTCGCGATTGTATCCACTGAACCAGGCGTCACGACGATCGTTGGAGGTTCCGGTTTTTCCCGCCAGATCTCTTCTCCCAAGTTCCCGTGCGCGTCGGCCGGTTCCTCGGCGAATTACGTCGCGCATCATGTCGTAAATAATGTATGCATTTTGGGGCGTGACAACACGCACTGGTTGCTTGCGGTCGCTGAAAAACTCCGTTGTCTCGGCTGCTTCCGGGCGCCAGTCTGTCGCGTGGTCCATCATTGCTACTGCGTCCGTGTAACCGGGTATCTCAGAGTCCAGCGGCGGCAGAGACACGGGTTGCGCCTCACCTAATAAGTCAGCCAGTTCATCGTCCGCCCGTTCTGTTGTATTTACTGGCTGTGACAGTTGAGCAGTTAGAGCTGATACTTCCGGGGGGACTTGTTCCCGCGAGTCAAACCACTTGGGCGGACATTCATCGCACACGTACGGTGGATCTCGTCGGGAAACGGTCTGCCCGCTTGAGTCTATGATGCGTTCGATAAGGTAGGGGTCGATGCGATGACCACCGCTGGCGAAAGCAGCGAATCCCGCCGCCATGTCCAATGGCGATGCGCCGCCGCTACCCAGGGCAAGCGACGGGTCGCGCGGCAGTGCGGTGTCGGGGAAGCCAAAGGGTTTGATGTGTTGGAGTGCATTGCCGACCCCGGTTCGAAGCAGTACGCGTACTGAAACCAGATTCATGGACCGGACCAGACCTTCCCTCAGCCGCGTTGGGCCGTAAAAGCGGCCCGAATAATTCTTCGGCCGCCACGTTTCTTCCAGCGTTGGGTCATCGAACACGACCGGCGCATCATTGACGATCGTCGCCGGCGTAAACCCGTTTTCAAGGGCCGCCGAATAGATAAACGGTTTGAAAGAAGACCCCGGTTGGCGCTTGGCCTGCACGGCCCGGTTAAATTTGCTGGCATAGAAGTCGAAACCACCCGTCAACGCGACCGTGGCACCGTCGTGTGGATCCAGTGCAACCAATGCACCCTGCACCTGGGGCATCTGGGCCAATAGCCAGCCCTGGTCAGCAGTATTCAGCAGGTAAACGACGTCGCCCGGGCTCAGCAATTCCCTGACCGACGATGGCGGATCCGATATGACGTTGTCGTTGATGAATCGCGGCCAGGCCAGCCCTATCCACGGCACCTGCACGCGGCCGATATTCCTTATATAGAGGAGTGCGGAGGCGTTGGACGTTTCGTTTTCGGTCGCTGCGTCGGCAGCTTCTGCCGGGAGTGCGTCTAAAGTGTTCTCCGTCAGTTCAATGACGATTCCCAGATGCAAATCCCGGTAATCCGAATACCCATCGAGATACGTCTGCATTGCTTGGTCCGGATCAACTGGTTCGGATGCGCCAGTTGCCAGCAGATCGCCACCTGCTTCGAACGCTACCGTTGATTCGTCGTTGCCAGTATCGAGACCGTCGGAATCTGATGCGACGCCGAGTCCCAGAATCTCATCGATTGATGCACGCGCCAGCGGCCCTCGATATCCATGCCGCCGGTCGTACTCGAGCAAGGCCGCGCGCAGCGCCATCTGGGCGTCGGCTTGCAGCCTGCTATCGATAGTCGTTATTACCTTGTAGCCTTTGGTGTATGCGCTGGGGCCATAGCGCTCGATCATCTCGCGACGGACCATTTCGGCGACGTAGGGAGCCTGCAGGTCAACCTTTGGCCCATGCAGACGAGATTCCATCGGCGTCGTCATCGCAATTTCGAACTCAATTCGATCGATGAAATCCAGCTCAAACATTCGGCGCAGCACATAAGCGCGGCGCTCCCGGGCCAACGCCGGGTTGGAAACCGGGTTCAGCCGTGACGGCGCCGCAGGCAGGCCGGCAATGGTTGCCGCATGCGCTACGCTGAGTTCGTCCAACGATTCGCCAAAATAAACTTCTGCCGCTGCTGCAACACCGTAGGCCCGTTGGCCCAGGAAAATCTTATTCAGGTATAGCGCGAGAATTTCCTGCTTGCTGAATTCGCTCTCGATCTGAATAGCCAGGATCAATTCCCTCGCTTTACGCACAAAAGTGCGATCGCGGGTCAGGAAATACTCGCGAGCCAGCTGCTGCGTGATGGTGCTGCCACCCTGACTGCGTGAACCGGTGAGCAGCAGGTTAACGCCGGCGCGGACTATGCCCTGGTAGTCGAACCCGGGGTGCTCAAAAAAACGGTCATCCTCGGCCGCCAAAAAAGCGTTAACCACGACCTCGGGAATATCGCCGAATTGAATCGGCGTACGTCGCTTTTCGCCCAGTTGAGCGATCAACCGGCCATCGCGGGAATAGACGCGCAAGGGAATCTGCAGCTCCACGTCCCGAATCGTTTCGGCGGACGGCAGCCCGGGCTGAAGGTAATAGTAGGCGGCCCATCCGGTTGCCGCGACTCCAATAGCGAGCGTTGCCAAAGCCCCCGCCAGTATTGGAATTAGCCGAAATAGAAACTTCGTCATCAAACCTGATCCAGTCCCTTGCCTTGTGGGGATCGATTATGCATATTACGCGGGATTTTTAGGCAAACCCACCGAAAGGTGGGGACGCAAAGCCACCGGTCCAAGGGGCACCCGGCGATCTGCGACAATCAAAGGACGATTGTCCACCGTCAGTACATCCTGGGGACAGCGGGGCTGCCAGGCCACGGATTGAACCTTTCACGCCATGGACTGCACCCCCTTCTGGGACAGTACTTCCCCCTCACCGGTATCCGGATGCCGTTCGGCTGTTGCCGTCGGCTGGTTGGCTACGCACTGCCGAAGTAAACGATTAGCCTAAGCGTGATCGAAATCACATTTGAATTAGATATTTGATGCTATTTTCGGTCATATATAGTTAAATTGGTGGCCTCACGTCGGGCTAATTTGTGCGCGCAAGCGCTCGACTGAAAAGGAATTACGGGATGTTTTGGTCGCGGGCCAAGTCTGTCATCGGACTTGACATAACAACGTCGTCGATCAAGTTGATCGAATTGACCCAAAGTGGCAGGAGTTATCGGGTCGAGTGTTACTCGGCAGAGCCCTCCCCGCCGAATTCCATCAATGAAAAAACCATCGTCGATGCAGAAGCCGTAGGCGAGGCGGTGCGCCGGGCGATCAAACGGGCGGCCACCAACACCGAGGACGTGGCCATCGCAATCAACGGCGACGCGGCAATCACCAAAGTTATTCAGATGCCGAGCAATCTCGGCGTCAACGAATTGGAATCGCAGGTCGAGATTCAGGCAGACCAGTACATACCCTTCCCTATGGAGGAGGTCAGCTACGACTTCCAGGTCATGGGTGAGAACGCAAATGATCCGGACATGATGGACGTGCTGCTTGTCGCGACCCGCACCGAGAACGTTGACCAGCGACGCGCCGCTGTTGAAGCTGCCGGTCTGAAGGCCCGTGTCGTAGACGTCGAAGCCTTCGCATTGGAAAACGCTTGTAACCTGATGACCCACCAGATGCCGGACAGCGGCATGGAACATCTGGTGGCGGTGGTCGATTTCGGCGCCAGCAGCACGACGTTCAGCGTGTTGCAGGACCTGCGTGTCATCTACACGCGGGATTTCAATTTTGGCGGACAGCAGTTGACCGAAGAGATCATGCGCGTCTACGGCCTGAGCCTTGAGGACGCGGGTCGCGCCAAGAAAGAAGGTGGCTTGCCCAGCAATTATCAGCCCGAGGTCCTGGATCCATTCGTTGATGACATGACCCAACAGGTTAGCCGATCGCTGCAGTTTTTCCTGGCTTCGGGTGGTGGCCGTGAGCAGCCGGATCAGATTCTGGTTTGCGGTGGTTGCGCCAATATTCCCGGCGTGGCCGATCTCATTTCCAGCAAGGTCGGTATCCCCACCGAGATTGGCGATCCTCTTGGGCAAATGAAAATTTCGTCCAAGGCCAAGTCGCAAGGTGTCACCCAAGACTCGACCGCATTGCTGACCGCCTGTGGACTCGCGTTAAGGAGCTTTGACTGATATGCCACGCATCAATCTATTACCGTGGAGAGACGAGCAGCGGGCACAGATCCGCAATCAGTTCTATGTGGCATGCGGGATTGCGCTCGGCGTCGCTGCATTGTTCACGTTTATGGGTTCATTCACGATGAGCACCATCATCGATGCTCAATACGCTAGAAATAATCTGCTCGAGATAGAAATTAAGTCTCTGGACGAGCGAATTTCTGAAATTCTCGATCTCGAGAAAGAAAAAGACCGGCTCGTGGCACGGATGAAGATCATCGAGCAATTGCAGCAAAGCCGGCCGGAAATCGTGCATGTATTCGATGAACTCGTGCGTGCGTTACCGGATGGCGTCTATTTGATATCTGTGAAACAAAGTGGCCAGCGTCTGGAGATCAGGGGCGCGGCAGAATCGAATACCCGCGTATCAGCTTTCATGCGGAACCTGGACAAATCGGAATGGTTTTTGGACCCCGACCTTGAAGTGGTCGAGGTCAAAGACGACCGCAGCCGTGAAGGCATGACCGCCAGCGAATTTATCGTCATTGCTCAACAGGTTGTTACAAATTCGGAGATGGACATATGAATCCGAATATCATCGAGGAACTTCGCAATCTGGATGTCAATGATATCGGGCGTTGGCCGTTACTCTTCCGCGCCGCGTTCATTGCTCTGGCGTTTATCGCCGCGACCGGAGTCGGTTACTACTACTTCGTTTACGAACTCAAAATGCCCGTGCTGGAACGTGCCGAAGCGGAGGAGCTTGAGCTCAGAAGTTCGTTTGAAGGGAAGCAGCGAAAAGCGGCGAACTTCGATGCATACCAGCAACAGTTAGCCGAAATCGAAAGGTCATTCGGCACCATGCTGCGCCAGCTGCCCGGCAAGACCGAGATTCCAAACCTGCTGGTTGACATCTCACAGACAGGGCTTGCGGCTGGACTGGACGAGAAACTGTTTCAGCCCATGGGTGAGATTAGAAAGGATTTTTACGCCGAGAAGCCGATTAAGATCCGGTTGGACGGCAGCTATCATGAATTTGGGGACTTCGTTAGCGAAATCGCGGCGCTGCCCCGTATCGTGACCTTGCACGACATCGAAATTTCGATGGAGTCGGGTGCGGACACGGATTTCGACAAACTGGTCCTCGATGTGATCGCCAAGACGTACCGATACATGGACGACGAAGAACAGGTTGAATCGAAGACGGGACGCACCTGATGGATAAGCTTTGCAAATCTGCTAGGTATCTAATACTGGGTATTGCTGCACTCAGCGTCGCCGCATGTGCTGCCGGATCGGCCGATTTGCTGGAATATATCGATGAGGTTAAGGCTCGTCCGGGCGGGCGCATAGAGCCGCTGCCCCAGATCAAACCCTACGACACGTTTGCCTATCAGGCTAGCGATCTGCGCTCACCGTTTCTGCCGGATCAGCCGAATGCGCCGGGCAACATGGCCGGACCTCAACCGCTTGAAAATCGCAACAAGGAATACCTGGAGCAGTTTCCGCTGGATACCCTGAACATGGTGGGGACTCTCGACAAATCCGGCAAAATTTTCGGGCTGGTGCAAACCCAGGATGGATTGGTGCACCGCGTAATCGCCGGCAACTTCCTGGGCCAGAACGATGGCCGCATCGTAGCTATCAGTGATGCAGAGATTAGTTTAGAGGAGCTGGTTCCCGACGGGATCGGGGGCTTTTTCAAACGCTCCGCCGCGATTGGGCTGACTGACTGACGCGCCTTCAAAGTTTTTGGGAGTAATCTAAGACATGAACACATCTTGGCCGAAACAGGGAAAGGTGTCCGGTCCCGGAGCATTTAGGGGAGCATGGATGGCGCTGGTCCAGATTCTGGTCATTTTGACCTGGAGTCTGGGAACCGCGGTTGCGCAGGAGCCGAGCAACAGTTTGATTGATATTGAAGTTCAGGCTTTGCCGGGTAACGAAATCCAATTGAGGCTGGTGCTTTCAGGTCCGGCTCCCAAGCCGCTGACCTTTACGATTGACCAACCGGCACGGATCGCCCTGGACTTGGCTGATACTGGCCTGGCGCTGGGCAGCCGGCGCAGGGATGTGAACATCGGCGCACTGGATACGATACTGGTAGCCGAAGCCGGTGGCCGTACCCGCGTGGTTCTGAATCTCGACAACATCGTTCCTTATCGAACACGGGTTGAAGGTAACTCAGTTTATGTCACCCTCAGTGCTGGCAGCGGAGCGTCTGTCACTCAGTTCGCTGCGGCAGGGTCCGGCTCGGCAGAAGGTGCCACGGCCGAATCCGCGTCGCAAGCGGGGTCGCAATCTGCCGCAGCTCGAGGCGGTCGCAGTGTCGAAAATATTGATTTCCGTCGTACGGAGAGTGGCGGCGGTCGCGTGATCGTCCAAATGTCCGATGCGGGTATTCCGGTTGATGTCCGGCAGGAAGGCGGCAGTATTGTCGTGAATTTCATCGGTACCTCACTTCCCGACTCGTTGATGAAGCGTCTGGACGTGCTCGATTTTGGCACCCCGGTGCGCACGATCGACGCGATGCGGGTGGGTAAAGACACGCGCCTGGTGATATCCGCCTTGGGTCCATTTGAGGAGCTCGCGTACCAGTCTGACGATGTGTTCAGTGTCGAGGTCCACGAGCTGGTCCAGGAGAGGGACGAAAGGCCCGCAACCCTGTTCAGCCAGAAACGCGAATACACTGGAGAGCGGCTGACATTGAATTTCCAGGACATCGACAGCCGGGCGGTGTTGCAACTGCTGGCAGACATCAGTGGTCGCAATATCGTTGTTTCCGACACGGTGCAGGGCAACGTAACCCTTCGCCTGCAGAATGTTCCCTGGGACCAGGCGCTGGATATCGTTCTGGCAACCAAGGGTCTGGATATGCGGCAGAATGGAAATGTCATTATCGTTGCGCCCGCTGAAGAGATCGCGGCGCGTGAGAAAGCCGATCTGGAGTCCCGCCAGGCAATCCGACAACTGGAGCCACTGATGTCGGAGTATGTGCAGGTCAATTACGCCAAAGCGGGTGACCTGGCGGACCTGATCTCGGGTGGCGGCGAAAACTCACTGTTGTCGGATCGCGGCACGGTCGGGATTGACGAGCGGACCAATACCTTATTGGTCCAGGACACGGCCGATAACATCGGCAATATTCGCCGACTCGTCACGACGCTGGACATTCCGGTTCGCCAAGTGCTGATCGAAGCGCGAATCGTCATCGTTACCGATGATTACCGGCGCGACCTGGGAATCCAGTGGGGCGCGACTATTGTCAGTGACCAAAGTGACGGGCTCATCGCAGTCAGCGGTAATTCCACGGGTACCGACGATATCGTCAACTCTGCGCTGGATCAGCAGGCGGCGACTGGCAGCCTGATCCCAGTCGATATTCCGAATCTACAAGATCGCTTCATGGTCAGCCTGCCGGTGGCCGCCCCCGCCGGTAGCTTGGGACTGGCGATCCTCGGTGACGACTACCTGATCGATCTAGAGCTGTCGGCGGTACAGGCCGAAGGACGTGGTGAGGTCATTTCGTCGCCGCGCGTCATCACGGCTAACCAGAAGGAAGCCTCGATCGAGCAGGGCGTTGAAATTCCATACCAGGAAGCGTCATCCAGTGGTGCGACGACGACCCAGTTCAAGGATGCCGTATTAAGTCTTACCGTTACGCCGCAGATTACGCCAGACGACAGGATCATCATGGATCTGCATGTCACCAAGGACAGTGTCGGTGAGCAGGTGTCTACGGAACGGGGCGGTTCGGTTCCGAGTATCGATACGCGTTCGGTGACGACCCAGGTGCTCGTGAACAATGGTCAGACGGTTGTGCTCGGTGGTATTTATGAAACAGAGAACGCTGAGTTCGTGACCAAGGTTCCATTTTTAGGCGATCTCCCGATTCTCGGGTACTTCTTCCGCAGGACCCAGACCGTGTCGGACAAGGCAGAGTTGCTGATCTTCGTCACGCCAAAGATTCTGCAGGACGGGGCCGCGATATATTGATCTAGACACGGAACCGGCCCTGCGAAATCGGGGCCGGCATCGAGCCCGGCACGGCCCGAATAAGGGCAACGATCAAAAACGCCGGGTAATCACAGGGGCAGGATAGACCGGCAGAACCCACAGCGGGTTCTGCAAGGGGCTGCTGTCGGGCACGTGATCGCCCGATGGGGCACTGGGGCGTTGCGCACTATGTGCATTGCGCCATTCGTCGGAACTGGTCCGCCATTCGTCGAATTGCTCCCAAAGCTCGCCCCGATTTGTGATGTCAGTCAATGTTTCAGCTCTTAAAACTGAGCATTATGACAATACAAAGTGGGTCGGCATGGCCGGAAATCGCCTGGTGCGATTGGGGCCGATGCAGTGGCTTCACTGTTGCGCGGAAAGAATTTTGTGCCAACTCGGCAATGCGGGATCGTTAGGGATTACTAGTTATGAAAAAGCTGAATTTATTTTTCGCAATTGTCGCGTCATTGCTGATGGCTTCGACTTGCGATGATGGCACGGTTGTCGGTACAAGCACGGCCGGTGCTGGCGGCGCTACGACCACTCTGGGTAACGTCAGTATGGGCTTTGGAACGGGCGCTGGGTTTCAGGCCGGCGTGATTGGCATCGGCGTGGCCAGCCTTGCTGCCGGTGGCAGCACCAGCATGACGGTGAATTTCGTCCTGACCGACGGCACATTGTATACCGATCCCGTCGATGTCACGTTTTCTTCGCCCTGTATTGCGGCGGGCACGGCGACGGTGGCTATCAATCCCGTGACAGCGGCAAACGGCCAGGCTGACGGCACCTTTGCTGCGTCCGGCTGCAGCGGAGCCGACGTGGTCACCGCGACGGCCAGCGTCAGCGGCTCGGTATTGACCGCCACCGGCACGATCACGGTCGCCAGTGCCTCGGTCGGTTCGATACAGTTTATCTCGGCAACGCCGGAATTGATCGGCCTTTCGGGTACTGGCGGGCTAGGCATTAGCGAGACCTCGGTTGTAATCTTCCGGGTGGTCGATTCGACTGGCGGACCGGTTGCCGGTACCGATGTCGATTTTAGATTAAGCACCTCGGTTGGCGGTATTACACTGACGCCGCCCACAGCGACCAGTGATGCCAACGGCAATGCGCAGACCGTTGTCAATTCGGGCACCGGGGCGACCTCGGTGCGCGTTAACGCCGATGTCGTCGGCGTTACACCCGCCATTGGCACCCAGTCCAGCGTGCTGGTTGTCTCGACCGGCCTGCCGGACCAGGACAGCTTTTCCTGGGCCGTGCAATGCCCCAACATCGAGGCGTGGGGGCTACAACGGCGTCGAGAATGACATCACCGTGCAGCTGGCCGACCGGTTCCAGAACCCGGTGCCGGACGGCACGGCGGTTACCTTTAACGCGGAAGGCGGCAGCGTCGAGTCGAATTGCCTGACGCAGACCAGTGCGACGCAATCCGGCTTCTGTACTGCGACCTGGACCAGCGCTAATCCGCGGCCTGTTAACGGCCGGGTCACCGTGCTCGCGACTGCGATCGGTGAGGAAAGTTTCACCGACGCCAACGGTAATGGCACATTCGATGGCGCTCCGGACACCCACATGGATTTAGCCGAGCGATTTCGTGATGACAACGAGAGTGGCGCCTATGATGTAGGCGAGTTTTTCCTGGATTTCGATCAGTCAGGAACGTATGGCACCGGCGATGGGTTGTTCAACGGGCTGTTGTGTCAACCGGCTCCTGGATCGGGCGAATGCAGCGCCTCACAGACCTTGGGCATCGGCACTGGCGGCGTCATCATCATGTCCGGAAGCACCGCATTCATTACCGATAATGTAGGTGGTACGCTAGCAGCACCGGGAACCGTAACCTTCACGATTGGCGATTTGCACAATCAGCCGATGCCGGCCGGTACCGTGGTCAAGCTCACGGCTAACAACGGCTCGATCGTTGGGCCGGACAGTTATCCAATAGGGTGTACCTCGTTTGATGGTCCGTTGACGTTTCCATTCGTCGTCGATGCTGACTCGACGTCAGACTCCGGCGCGGGAGTGCTCGAAGTCACGACACCCGGCCCTGGCGTAGGCGGCGCTGCTGGAGTCACGACCATCTACTTCATCACGATTACCGACTGACGCTCGGCCGTATGCTCGAATAGACCGCCCGGCAGCGCCGGGCGGTTTTTTTGTGTGCGTCACTCGCCAGCCCCCTGATCCGTCGCGGCGGGCTTGCGCCAGCTGTGGTTCGCCAGTTGAGCGCGTTCCGGGCATACTTCGCCACGCTATGTCTTCGCGCGCCAGCATTTTCCTCGTCGGCCCGATGGGTTCCGGAAAGTCTGCCGTGGGTCGCCGGCTGGCCCAGGGCCTGGGGCTCGGTTTCTGCGACAGTGATGAGGAAATTGAGTCGCGGACCGGCGTGGATATTCCGTTCATCTTTGAGAAAGAAGGTGAAGAGGGGTTTCGGCGGCGGGAGCAGCGGGTGATCGATGAACTGACCGCGCTCGAGGCGATCGTGCTCGCCACCGGCGGTGGTTCGGTTGCTGATCCCGACAGTCGTGCACGGCTCGCGTCGCGTGGGACCGTGGTCTATCTGTACGCTTCGGTTGACCAGCAGCTCGAGCGGACTCGCAAGGGGCGGGAACGCCCGCTGCTGAAGTCGGGTGATCCGCGAGAAACACTTGAGGCATTGATGATCGTTCGCGATCCCCTATACCGGAAAATCGCCGACATCGTTGTTGAGACCGACAGCCGTGAAGTCCGCGCTGTCGCCAAGGAAATTGAAGAAAAACTCGCCCATCTGGAGGGCGGCGGATCATGATCACACTGACTGTTGAGCTAGGGGCACGTAGCTACCCAATTATCATCGGTGGCGGCTTGTTCGGCAGCAATGGGCTGCTCGATCCGTATGTGCTCGGACGCGATGTGCTCATCGTCACGAACGAAGTCGTTGAACCGCTGTACCTGGAGCCGCTTAAAAAACTGCTTGGGGATTGTCAGGTCAATACCCTTACATTGCCCGATGGTGAATCGACCAAAACCCTTCAAACCGTCAATCAGGTGTTCGATGCGTTGGTGGCGCATGGCTACGGACGTGACTGCATCTTGCTGACCTTAGGTGGTGGGGTGATCGGTGATATCGGTGGTTTCGCTGCCGCGAGTTACCAACGTGGCGTCGACTTCATACAGGTGCCGACGACGCTTTTGGCGCAGGTCGATTCTTCCGTCGGCGGCAAGACGGGAGTGAACCATCCGGGCGGTAAAAACCTGATTGGGGCGTTCCACCAACCACGCTGCGTTGTTTCTGATACCGATACGCTGAAGACTTTGGCCGACCGGGAGTTGAGTGCCGGTTTGGCGGAAGTCGTCAAGTACGGTCTGATTGCCGATGCCGAATTGATAGGCTGGCTGGAGAGCGAGGCCGATGCGGTACTGCAGCGGGATCCCGATCGTCTGTATCACGTTGTGCGCCGCTGCTGCGAGATCAAGGCTGCGATTGTCGCAGCGGATGAACGCGAGCAGGGCCAACGGGCGCTATTGAATCTGGGCCACACCTTCGGGCATGCGATTGAGCGTTGCGCCGGCTACGGCGAGTGGCTGCACGGCGAGGCCGTGGCCGCGGGCATCATGATGGCTACGACATTGTCGGAGCGCCTGGGCCGTATCGAAGCAGCCGATACCAAGCGGGTCAAAGACCTGCTCGCGAAATTGCGGCTGCCCGTCGATCCGCCCCAGGCCGATCCCCGCGCGTTTCTTGAGGCTATGTCGCTGGATAAAAAAGTCGTTGCCGGCGATATCCGCCTGGTTTTGCTGGACGCGCTGGGGTCGGCCAGTGTCACTGCCGACTATCCGTCGCACGAGCTGGTCGATTTGCTAAGCGCGCAGTTCATTCGCTGAGTTGGGCTGGCGCTGTGTCCGCTAAAACCAGCCCACCTGACGCCGGTCTCGCGCCGTATGCGGCGGTGGAAAACCGGAGCAGTGGCCGGCATTACCCGGAACCGCAGCATGGCTACCGTGGTGAATTCCAGCGGGATCGCGACCGAATTATTCACTCGACCGCTTTTCGCAGGCTGGTCTACAAGACCCAGGTCTTTGTCAATCATGAAGGGGATCATTACCGCACGCGCTTGACGCATTCCCTGGAAGTGGCGCAGATAGCCCGGACGGTTGCGCGTTCACTCGAGCTCAATGAGCAACTGGTTGAAGCAATCTGCCTGGCGCATGACCTTGGACATACGCCATTCGGCCACGCGGGACAGGACGCACTGAACCTTTGCATGAGTGATTTCGGCGGATTCGAGCACAATCTACAGTCGCTGCGGGTTGTTGACGAATTGGAGGAAAAGTACGCGTCGTTTCCAGGGCTGAACCTGATGTTCGAGACTCGAGAAGGAATCTTGAAGCACTGCTCGAAGAAGAATGCGCGATCCTTGGGTGAACTCGGACTGCGGTTCATCGACCGCAAGCAACCCGGCCTGGAGGCACAGCTCGCGAACCTGGCAGATGAGATTGCCTACAACCATCACGACGTCGACGATGGTTTGCGGGCCGGACTTCTGACTGTTGAAGAACTTTCGGAGGTGGCGTTGTTCCGCGAACAGTACGAGCGGGTGCAAACCACTTACCCCGACATAACGCGCCGCGCACTGGTTCATGAAACCGTGCGGGGAATGATTAACGCAATCGTAACGGACCTGCTCGATACGACTCGACAACAGCTGGCCGATTCCCGGCCCGAAAACATCGATGCCGTGCGCGAGTACAGCAGTCCGTTGGTCCGATTGAGCGACGAGACCGGCAGCGAACATCAGCAGCTGAAGCGGTTTCTGCAGCGTGGTCTGTACCTGCACGAGAAAGTTCAGCATATGACTGGCAAGGCCGCAGCGATCGTCACGGCACTGTTTGAAACCTACATGAACGATTTGGCCGTGATGCCCGCCGAGCATATGAACAAAGCGCAGCGCTGGGAGGCAGAGAGCGGTGCTGCCGGGCGCGCGCGTGCCGTGGCCGATTACATCGCCGGCATGACCGATCGCTATGCAGTTGCAGCCTACCAACGATTGGTTGACCCCGACGACCCGCTATGAAACCTGAGCTTAGTCAGCTGGCCGGATGCTAGAATGCCGCCGGCCAGGCAATACGCGTATAAACCGTGGCAGCAAAATCCATTTCACCATCTGAACGTCTGATTTTCGCACTGGACCTTCCGGACCCCGTTAGCGCGCGGAAAATGGTGAAGCAATTGGGTGATGCAGTGCATTTCTATAAGCTCGGCCTCGAGCTGGCCACGTCGGGCGGTTACTTTGAGTTGGTCGACTGGCTCGCGGGCCAGGGGAAGCAGATTTTTGTCGATTTAAAATTTTTCGACGTACCGGCTACTGTCGCTGCGGCAGTTCGTAACCTCAATAATCGTGGTGTGACTTTCGCGACAGTGCACGGTAACCAGAGCATGATGGAAGCGGCCGGTGCCGCAAAAGGCGACGTAAAAATTCTCGCCGTGACTGCGCTGACCAGCCTGGATCGCGGTGACCTGGATGACCTCGGCTTCGACTGTGACGTGCGTGACTTAGTCTTGTCGCGCGCCCGCCGGGCGCTGGAAGCTGGTTGTGACGGCGTCATTGCATCTGGCCTGGAGTTGGCCGCACTGCGTCAGACCATAGACGAACAATTGCTCGTCATTACACCCGGCATCCGCCCGGTAGATAACCGCGCCGAAGATGATCAGAAGCGCGTGGTCACGGTTGAACAGGCATTCGCGGATGGCGCGGACTATATTGTCATCGGCCGCCCGATCCGAAACGCTCCCGATCCGCGCAAGGCGGCACAATCAATTCAGGCAACCATTGCCCAAGCCTTCGCCGACTAACGATTGGTTGGCTCAGTGCTTTTCGTCGCCGGTCGTCAGACTGGCGGAGGCTGGCTTTAACACTCCTGTAACCAGCACGGCCCATGCGTTTTCCAGCAGAAGCGGCTGACCCTTCTCGTTAGGATGAATGTTGTCGGCCTGCATCATATTGGGGTCAAGGGCAACCCCGGCAAGAAAAAACCCTATCAGGGCGGTTTCGTATTCTGCCGCCAGATCTTCGTACACATCGGCGAAATCCCCGGCATAGTCGGCACCATAGTTCGGTGGCATCTGCATGCCCGCTAGCACGACCTCGGCGCCGTTTTTCTGAGCCACCTCTATCATCGCCGCAAGGTTGCTTTTCATGACAAATATTGGCGTTCCACGCAGGCCATCGTTGCCGCCGAGTTCGATTAGCACTATATCGGGTTGATGCAATTTGAGCGCGCGGGGCAGGCGCGATGCGCCGCCGGTCGTCGTATCCCCGCTGATGCTGGCATTGACCACTCGATAACCGTACCCTTGCTCCGTGAGCCGATTTTGCAATAGCGATACCCAGCCGTCTTCGAGGTCGATCCCGTAGCCAGCACTCAGGCTGTCGCCGATAACCAGCAAAGTTCTGGCAACGCCACCCGCAGACGCTAACTGCCATGCGACGCTTAGAAGCAGGAACAAACCTATCTTGGATGATCGAGAACGCATAGCTGAAGACTGTGTATTGCGAGCAGCAGGCTTAAGTAAGCAGGTTAGCAGCCCTGAGGGATCATTGACCATACTCGACAGCGTTGACCTGCAAGTAAAACGCGGAGAGACCGTGGCCGTTGTCGGCCCATCGGGCGCTGGCAAAACCACCCTGCTGGCCCTGCTTGCCGGTTTGGATCATGCAACGTCCGGTGGTGTCTGGCTGTGTGGCGAGGACTTGGCAGGTCTGGATGAGGACGGTCGCGCATCGCTGCGCGGACGTCATGTCGGCTTTGTGTTTCAGTCTTTCCACCTGGTGCCATCGCTCACTGCGCAGGAAAATGTCATGCTGCCGCTGGAGCTTAACGGTACAGGTGGTGCCGCCGGCCGCGCCAGGGAAGCGTTGGACAGCGTCGGGCTGACGGAACGCTATTCGCATTACCCTCGACAGTTATCCGGCGGAGAAAAACAGCGGGTCGCAATTGCCCGCGCATTTGTCACCAACCCAACCGTGTTGTTTGCCGACGAGCCGACCGGCAATCTCGATACCGGGAGTGGCGAACGGGTTGGCACACTGCTATTCGATATGAACAAAAAATTTGAAACCACGCTGGTCCTGGTGACGCATGATAAGGATCTGGCGAGCCGTTGCGACCGTATCATCGAAATCGATTCCGGAAAGCTGGTCGGATGACCTATCAGCAGTTCGCATTACGTAGTTTGTTTCGTGATTTTAAGGCCGGCGAACTGACGGTCCTGGTGTTGGCGATGGTTGTCGCAGTTGCTTCGATGACCGCCGTTGGCTTTTTCACCGACCGTGTCGGGCGGGCCGTTAAGGCGCAGGCTTCCGCAACTCTGGCCGCGGATCTTGTTATCCGTTCGCCGAATCCGATCGACCCGAATTATCTGGACGAGGCGCAATCGCTAGGTCTGAACTCAGCGGAGGTGCTCGGCTTTCCCTCTGTCGTTCGATCGGGCCCGGACAACAGCCTGGCCATTATCAACGCCGTATCGAGCGGCTATCCGTTAAGGGGCCGGTTGCTGGTTTCTGACGAAATGTTCGGAACGACGCGAGAGACCAGCGACGTTCCCGCAGTAGGGACCGCCTGGGCAGAGCCGGGTTTACTTGCCCGGCTGGGGCTAAATGTCGGGGCCACGGTAAAGGTCGGTAAGCTGAGTCTCGACATTACGCGCGTGCTTGAGTATCGCCCGGATCAGAATGTCGGCGGCTTTCTGAACCTGCAGCCTGCTCTGCTCGTAAACCTATCCGATGTGCCGGCGATGGAGGTCGTACAAGCTGGCAGCCGTGTCAGCTATAGGCAATTATTTTCGGGCGATGAGGTCAGGCTGAAGGAGTTTCGTGCGCTGGTAACTCCCAGGCTTAGCGGCGTTCAACGCATCCGCGATCTGGATGATGCCGGTGAGCAGATCACCGCGGCGATTGACCGGGCCCAAAGGTTTCTGAACTTGGCTTCGCTGGTGACGGTTATTTTGGCAGCTGTGGCCACGGCTATGGCTGCCCGTCGCTACGCCCTTCGTCATCTGGATACCGTCGCATTACTCAAATGCCTCGGCGCCACGCAACGGTATATTCAACGTAGCACTATGGTGCAGCTCATCGTTATAACCCTCGGGACTGCTGCAATCGGAACGGCTATAGGGTATTTCGCACAATTTTTACTTGCCGTGATCCTGGCAGATTTTATGAACTTCGAGTTACCCACGGCGTCGTTATGGGCGGGCGCGCTAGGGTTGGCGACGGCGGCCACGATCGCCATCGGGTTCGCATTACCTCATCTTTCGGAACTCAAGACTACCGCCCCGTTGCGTGTGTTACGCCGTGACCTTGCTGCACCCCAGCTCAGAACCGGACTGGTTTACGGCGTCGCCATCGCGGCACTTATCGTCATGATTTACGTCATCGTGCGTGATTTCCGTTTGCTGGCGTTGATCGTCGGTGGACTCGTCGGCACCACGGTGGCAGCAGTGATTGCGGGCTGGCTTTTAGTCCGTGGGTTAACGCGATTCCGCGGTGCGGCCGGTGTCGCGTGGCGTTATGGTCTCGCGAACGTGTCTCGACGTGGCCGCGAGAGCATCGTGCAGATCGTCGCCTTCGGTCTCAGTCTGATGGTGCTGTTGCTGTTATCGGTGGTGCGAAATGATTTACTGCAGGAATGGCAGCGAACTCTACCGGAAGATGCGCCGAACTATTTCTTGATTAACATTCGGCCCGAATCCTGGCCGGGGATTAGCGCGTTGTTCGAGCGGGAACTCGGAACTAGCCCGGATTTTCTGCCGCTGATTCGCGGGCGAATGACCCAGGTCAACGGTCAGGCAATTGAGGATCTCGAATTCGGCAATCCACGTGGCCGAAGTTTTGGGCGTCGCGAGACGAATCTGACCTGGACCTCTACATTGCCGGAAAGCAATCGTGTTCGTGCGGGTCAGTGGTGGGGCCCGGATTATGATGGCCCGCTACAGATATCTCTCGATGAAGATGTTGCGCGTGATATGGGTGTGAAGATTGGCGACGTGTTCACATTCGATATTGGCGGTGAGGAAATCAAGGCGCCGCTAACGAGTCTGCGCTTTATCGAATGGGATTCTTTTGCGCCCAACTTTTACTTTGTGTTGTCTCCCGGCGACGTTCGTTCGTTGCCACAGACTTATCTGTCGAGTGTCTACGTCCCGATGGATCGTCGCCAGGTATTGAATCAACTGCTGCAAGAATATCCGGGCATTACGCTGTTGGATCTGGAGGTAGTACTGGCGCAGGTTCGCTCTGTCATCGACAAGGCATCTCTTGCCGTGCAATACGTTTTCCTGTTCACGCTTTTGGCGGGCGTGGTCGTGTTGCTAGCGGCAATCCAGGGCACTCGCGATGAGCGCCGATTCGAAAGTGCGATTCTTCACACACTGGGAGCGAGCCGAAGCAAAATTTTGCAGGGCGTAGCGGTCGAGTTCGTTGTATTGGGTAGCCTGGCCGGATTGCTCGCGGCACTAGGCGCGACCGCCGTTGGTTGGGTGCTTGCCGAGAACCTCTTTGACTTGGACTACCGAATCGATGCTTCGCTTTGGGTCGTCGGATTACTGGCCGGTGCAATTATTGTCGGTGTAACGGGAACACTGGCCACGCGCAAGGCGGTCAATGAACCCCCAATAGTGGTACTCCGGCAGGGCTAGCGCCCGAGCATTTATCCTGGCGCGCCGCCTGCGACAGGCGATGAGTCGGAGCTTTTGTCAGCAGACGCGGTTGCGGGCTTCGCCGTTCTCGAATGCGACAATGTTGGCAAGCATTTCGTTCAGAGCGCGCTGCCGCGACTCCTTTGCGGCCCAGGCGATGTGTGGCGTAACGATCAAGTTAGCCAGCCGTGCTTCGATTAACGGATCCCCGTCTACTGGCGGCTCCTGCTCGAGGACATCAATGCCGGCCCCGGCGATCTGGCCATCGGTCAATGCATCGACGAGTGCCTGTGAGTTCACCAGCCCGCCCCGGGCCGTATTGATCAGCAACGCGTCGCTACGCATAGCGGTCAACGCCTGGGCGTCGATCAGATGACGCGTCTTCTCATTCAGGGGGCAGTGCAAACTGATGATATCCGCCATGCTCAGTAGTTCCGAGAATGGCAGCCGATGAATGTCGGAGAGCGCTTCGCCGTTATCTCGCGGCTCGGTCGCCTGATAGCTTAAATCTGCTGCGACTACCGTCATACCAAACGCCTGCGCTGTTTTGGCAACACCGCGGCCCAGTGACCCCAGGCCAACGATTCCCATAGTTTTGCCATTGATTTCGCGGATTGGAAGATCCAGCAGACAAAATTGCGAGCTTTCCGACCACGCACCCTGGCCCAGCAGCCTGCGGTACTCATCCAGGTGGTGGGTCAAGGCCAGAATCAACGCAAATACATGTTGGACTACTGACGGGGTGCAATAACCCCGGATGTTGCATACAGCGACGCCGCGTTGCCGGGCACTTTTCAGCGCGATATTGTCCGTACCGGTCGCGGCAAGGCAGACCATTTTCAGCCGGGTAGCAACCGCAAACGCGGAATCGTCCAGTGACACTTTGTTTAGCATCACAAGCTCTGCTTCACGAATACGTTCGTGCAGTTCACTGTCGTTTGTACTTGGAAAACTAGTGAGATCCGGCAGCAGTTGGTGAAGACCGGAGAGATCGAGGTCTTCGGGACCGAGCGAGTCGAAATCGAGAAAAACAGCCTTCATATCGCCATTATGGAAGCAAGCTGGTTTGATTCGCTGCTTAGCCTGAGTGCAGCCCGCGGGCGATCCCATTGACGCTGGCCAACAGCGCGCTAAGGAGTTGCTCATCGTTTCGGTCTGCGGCCCGCCAACGCTGCAACAGATCCACCTGCAGCAGGCTCATTGCGTCGACATAAGGATTGCGGAGGCGAATGGAGCGACGCAGAGTAGTGCTGGATTCGAGCAGTTCCGATTGTTGTTTGACGGCTAGAACGGTAGAAACTGATCGGTCAAACTCCGCTTCGATGCGCGGAAAATACAGATTGTGCAGTTTTCCGGCAAGAGATGAATAACGCCGTGCAATATCAAAATCCGCGATCGCCAACGCTGTTTCGCCGTCCTCGAGCATGCGCTGAAAAAACGCCCAGGAGCGATTCATCTCTACAAGTACATCCGTACCGTAGGCATCGATCGCCGCGGTCAATCCGGCGCCTAGCCCATACCACGATGGCAGCAGGTACCGGCTCAGTGTCCACGCGAACGTCCAGGGCAAAGTTCGCGTGTTGCCCGCGAGATAGTCCTGATACGGCCGGTCGGACTGGCGCCCAATACGCATATGCTCGATAACATCAATCGGTGTAGCGTGTCTGAAGTAATCCGGAAATTCGTCCGATTCGAATACGAGGTTTTTGTACGCATCGCGGCTGGTTAGCGCGATCAAGTCCATGATCGTAGCCCATTCTTCGTTTTCTTCAGGCACAACTTTGCGCGGCAGTGCGGTTGCAATGGCAACTGCGCTGAAAGCTTTTTCCAGTGATCGGGATGCAATGCCGCGCAGGCCAAATCGCTCGTTTACAACTTCGCCGTGCTCGGTAGCACGCAATCGCCCGCCCGCCGTGTCCTCGGCCTGCCCCCCTCGGGCAGCTTCGCCGCTGCGACCATGAAACACTGTGTACTCGATGCTTTCCCGGTCGAACAGATCTACCAGCTTTGTTTGCGCCCACTGGAGGGCCCAGCGCGCTGAAGCAAAGCTGCCATCGGCGCTGTACTCCGAATTACCGACCATGACGGTTTGTTGATTGTCACGCGTCTTCAGATGACGTCGATAGACTGGATTGCTAAGTATCTCTTGCATAATTCTCGGAGCGCTGGAAAGTTCATGAACTGTGTCGAACATCGGCGAAATGTCGATTGCAATTGTGCCGTCGCTGCGGCGCAGGTCACTCCAGCCTGCTAACAGAATGACAGCCAGCGCGTCCTCAACGCCGCGAAATTTGCTGATGACGAATGGACCGATGGCGCGCCGGCCATATTTTCGCTGGCAGAACGCAATAGACTGACAGATCGATAACGCCCGCTTACTTTCGTTATCTAGGCGCGGCGCAGCCGATTCATTCTTCTCCAGGGCCCGGCTGATCCGCTCAACCCGATTCTCAGAGGTTTGACTGGCCCAATCGGCTTCACCAAGACTCTGCCCGACAACGCGCTGCAATTCATCGGCGTCTTCGTGGATGTCCAGCGTCAGAAAGTGAAAACCGAAGGTCTCGGCCCGCCGGATCAAACGTCGTACTGCGAATAGGCCGGCATTTACGCCGTGGTGCGCTTCCAGACTGCCGTCGATCAATTCCAGGTCCATTATGAATTGATCCACTGATTCGTATGGGTAGACGTCATCGTCGTATGTGGATCGCAGTCGCTCGGCCACCAGCCTTAACAACATGCGATACGGCATGCGCCGGTAGCGGGCGGGGATCGAGCCGCGAGTGTGGGGAAACTGGTCGCAATATTCGTCAATGCGATCGTCGATCTTCTGGTCGTAGCCGACCCGACTTGAGCCTTGGCTGAGCTTCTCCGCAAGCGCCAGGCATTCGCTGTAATAAAGATTCAGAATCAGAGAGCGATGGCGTGAGGCCGTTTCACGGATGATTCTGGCACTGGTTTCCGGGTCGTCGGCAAGGTCTCCTCCAATCCAGGAACCGAATCGAACCAGCGTTGGTAGTCGCAGCTGATCGACTGCGTCTCCGTACGCCTCTCTCAGTGCATCACGGAGTGACTCGTAGAATGACGGTATGACACGATAGATGACGTCGGTCAAAAAGAACAACATGTGTTCGAGTTCGTCGAACACGTTCGGTGCCTCCGCCGGGTTCTCCTCAGTTTGCCAGATTGCTGTTACGTCCGCTCGAATGTTCTCAAAACAGGTTCTGTTTTCTTGTGGCGTGAGAGTGGGATTTTGCATATCAATCAAACGACGCACGATGTTTTGCTGTTTTCTCAATATCGTTCGGCGGGTCGTTGCCGTAGGGTGTGCAGTAAATACCGGTTCGATCTGAAGTTTTTCCAGCAGGTTCCCCACATCCTGCAAAGATAGCCCGGCGTCCCGGAGCTTGAAGGCGGTTTCGTCCAACCCCAGGGGTTGTCGTACCGCCGCATCCTTGAGGTAGGCTCGGCGTCGACGAATACGATGCACCTGTTCGGCGCTATTGACGACCTGGAAATACGCCGAGAATGCTTTGATAAATTCCTGGGCTTTGGGAGCTGACAGTTGCCTGACCAGGTCATCCAGTTTTTCGGCTGCCCCCGGATCGCCTTCTCGCGCTTCGATCGCGAGCTGACGGGCAGTTTCCACAGAATCGTAGAGTGGCTGCCCTCCCTGCTCGATCAACAGTTCCCCGATCATGTTGCCTAGCGCATGCACATCTTGTCGCAGCGCCTCGTCTTTCTCTGCGAAGCGAATATCCTGGCGTCGTCCCGCCACGGATAGAGCAGGATCTTGTGCGGGCCGCGCCTGACGTTTTTGAACTGACATGCCGTTTTACTGCAATTGACGGACGGTGCCCGCCTGGTTGGATACCGTTCACGACCGATATCCGCGCCGCGAATCTTACGGCCACCGTTGTCACTATGGAAGGACCCACCACCAATCAGCGCGAAAAGGCTGCTTTCGACGGGCGATTCAGACACCGTCTTTTGGCAGATTAATCAGCTGTTCCATAAGTCAGCGGCATTATTGGCCAAGCCGGACACACGCATCTTTCGGTCAAATGCCCAAACTGGAGACCGTAAATTCCATGGGCCAGTTCGCGCGACCTTCAGACCGCGGCGCCGCAGCAGGCCGAACCCAGGCGCTGGCTCAGCCGTCTTTGGATTTGAGTTCACAGAAGCGACTTGCGATTCTGGCGGCCGCTGGTGAACCACGCCGGGAGCACTGGCAACAGCGCTTCCAGTGTCTGTTGGCAAGCGGCGCAATCGATGCCTTGTCGGACGGCCAGGTTCCCGATACTGGCGCTAGCGCTCTGGCGGGGCAATTTGGCTTGCGGTTCCGGAAGCTTCGGGCGGACCGCGACGGCTTTTCGGCGAGCATCGCATGCATTGCCAAGCGCGTTGCGCCATTGCTGTCCGCCGGTCGGAAAGTTTGCGTCGACCTGACGCCTGTGCCGGATGACACGCTGAAACAATCCAACAGTGACTCGGACTTCGCCGCTTTTTGCACCGCATTGCAAGCGCATTTCCCCAGCTTTCTTGGCAGCACCAAGCCCCGGCCTGGCCACTTGATGTTTTCGTTACTCGCGGATCATCCTGGGTTACCGGACTTCATGAAATTGCGGGAGGCCGAGTCGCTCGCCTGTCCATATCTGGGGGTACGTATACCGAATCGATTGATGTCGCGGCTGCGGTTCGACACCGACGAAGCCAACCGGAACGATTCTGCCTGCGCAGAGAAACCGGACTCCGTCTGGGAGCAGTTAACCCGGATCAGTCATCAGGACCCGGGGGTCGTGCTGATTCCGGAAGCAACAACGCTTCCGCTGTCGGATTTGCATTCGTCGGAGCTGTGTGAGGTCGCGATGCCGCAAAGTCTGTTCGAGGCGCCTGCCGATTCGGCATGGCTGGCATTGCAACTTGACGTCAGCAGGCTCGCTGACCCGATCGCCGGTATCGGGTTTCGGCGATTGCGTCCAATACTGCGGGCGGGACTACGCTTCGCGGACAATCTCATCGATTGCGTTGATTGGCCATGGGCCAGTCTTCGGCTCGATGCAATGCTGAATCGTCGTGTTGCGGTTCATCTTGTCGGAATTGGTGACCTCGTCGACAGGCTTGATCTGAATCCGCTCGATTTTAAATCCTTGCAACTTGTAGCCCGATGGCTGGGGTCGATGAAACGCGTGCTCATTCGCGAGTCTGCAGCGCTAGCCCGCCGGCGAGGGCCGTTTCCCGGACTTGGTGTCAATGATTTGGTGCGCAACCTGGCCCCGCATTACGGACTAAAGGATGCAGAGCGCTTGATTCGTCAGCGTAGCCTGCGTCATCGTCATTTACTTGCGATATCTCCGTGGGCGATCTTCCCGTCTGCTGCGTCAAACCACCCCACAATAGATTATTGCAACCTGCTGCCGACGATAGCTTGCGCAGATACTATCAACATGTACGGCGACCGTAAGCGACATGCCCTGCCGCTACGAGATTACCGGCAGCTCATGCGCATGACCTGGGCCTTGTCGCGCAATCGGCGCTGAATTCGTGTCCCGCCGTGACGGTAAAAGGCTGATACGGCGTCGCCTGTGGCGATCGCCGCATTGCGGGATAATGTATTTCCGTGCTATAGGATTCACGGACCAAATCGGCCCCAACGGCCTCGAAAAAGTTTTCCCTTTTAGCCAGAGCGAAGGCCTTGCCCCCACCTCCAAACATACATGCTCTTGCCGTCATTTTTTTGACCGGTGTCGCCCTGTTTCTGTTTACCAGGGATCGCGTTCCGCTGGAAAGCACAGGTTTGGCGGTCCTGACTTTGCTCGTACTCGGCTTTTACCTGTTTCCTTATGGCAGCGTGCAGCCGGCGGACTTTTTTCGCTCCTTTGGTCACGAGGCGCTGATTACGATCAGCGCGTTACTGATCGTCAGCAAGGGACTTGAAACCACTGGCGCACTTCAACCACTGGCGTCGATTATGGCGAGTGGATGGCAGGAACGCCCGGGTCTTTCGTTACTGACGACGCTAGTAATTGGTGCAGTCGCCAGCGCGTTTCTCAATAACACTCCTATCGTCGTTATGCTGCTGCCAATCCTGATCGCCGTGTGCCTCAGAAGCGGCGCCGTACCGTCCGGCATGCTGCTGCCTATGGGCCTGGCAACATTGATTGGCGGCATGGCGACAACCATTGGTACTTCGACCAATCTGCTCGTCGTGGGGATCGTTGCAGATCGGGGTCTGCCGGTTCTGGAAATGTTTGATTTCTCCTGGCCGGTAGTGATTGTGGGTATTCCCGGCATCTTGTTTCTGTGGCTTGTTGCGCCGCGCCTGCTTCCGGAGCGCGAGCCTCCGATGCCCGATATTTCGCCGCGTGTTTTCAAGGCACTGCTTCATGTGAACGAAGGTAGCTATGCTTTCGGAGAAACTCTCTCAGCGGTGTTGGCAAAGACCGAAAACCGTATGCGTGTCGATCGGATTCAACGTGGCGAGAATCTTACTGTTGCACGTCTCCCTGAACTCACGCTGCAGCTAGGCGATCGGTTGTATGTAAGGGATACTGCTGACCGACTGAAGGAGTTCGAGCAATTGCTCGGGGCAACCCTGTTCAACGCCAGTGATATCGAGCACCCAATCAGTGAAGAATTTCCACTGGCGACGGAAGGACAGCAACTTGCCGAGGTCGTCATTTCGCGAGGTTCGCCGCTACACCAACGGACATTGAACGTGGCGCAGTTCACGGAGCGTTATGGGCTAATGCCGCTGGCCATACACCGCGCCCGACCATCGGTCGATGTCGTGGGTGATCTGGACGCGACCCGCTTGAGGGCCGGTGATGTGTTGCTTGTGCAGGGTTCACGGGACGCTATAGCCGATCTTCGCGCCAGCGGATCGATGATGGTACTCGATGGCACTATCGACTTGCCGCATACGGACCGCGCAAACCTGGCATTGGGCATCATGATAGGCGTGGTATTTTTTGCTGCCACGGGTCTGCTGCCGATATCCATTAGTGCGTTGGGTGGCGTGGGCTTAATGTTAGTTACCGGTTCGCTCAGGTGGCGAGATGTCGGTGATGCGCTGAACATTCCGGTCATTATGATTATCGTCGCAAGCCTTTCGCTCGGGTTTGCGCTAATGGTAACTGGCGGCGCGGAATACATTGCTCAAATATTTGTCGCCGTAACCGGCGGACTTCCCACGCCATTGATACTGAGCGGTCTGATGTTGTTAATGATTGTACTTACCAACGTTGTTTCTAATAATGCAGCAGCGGTGATTGGTACACCGATCGCGATAAGCGTCGCGCAGCAGCTTGGTGCGCCAACCGAGCCATTCATCCTCGCGGTCATATTTGGTGCTAACATGAGTTTCGCCACGCCCATCGGTTATCAGACGAATCTCCTGATCATGAGCGCCGGCGGATACCACTTCACCGACTTTCTCAGAGTCGGCATACCCCTGACGGTGATCATGTGGCTGGGTTTTTCGATTGTCCTGCCGATACTGTATGGCCTGTAACTCACACTGGCCCTTGACGATGCCCCTGGACGCCGGTGATACTGAGCCGATGGTAACGACGCGCGACAGACTGAACTGGTGGTGGCCCCTCTCTGCGGAGAGGGTCGCTGGCTAGTCTGTAGCGTCCATAAAGCCAGCAACCCATCTCCGTGTTAACGGGGATGGGTTTTTTATTGCTCCGAATGAATGCCAGGATGTAGATGCAAGCACCATTTGACATAGCTGCAGACCTCGATACACCCGTATCGACTTACATGAAACTTCGCCCGCTGAAACCGCGCTTTCTGCTGGAGAGCGTAGAGGGTGGTGTCCGGCTTGCGCGCTACTCATTTCTCGGATTCGGCGAGGCGCTTGAACTACGCCTTGACGATGCCGGCCTGACTTACGATGGACAATCTTTTCCGCGACCTGGAAATCAGGAAGAATTACTGGGCGCGTTTCGCGATGCAGTGTCGCGGACTCCACAACTACGGCCACATATCCCCGAACTACCGTTTAGTGGCGGTTTGGTTGGCAGCGCCGGGTATGACACCGTCAGGTATTTCGAGCGCCTGCCGAATCCGCCGCAGCTGACCGATGATCCCCGAGCACCGGAGGCAGCATTTCTGGCGCCGGAATCTCTGCTCGTTTTCGACCATCTCACACGGAGAATCGCGTTGCTGCATGCGGGTCAGGATACCGAGCGCAAGGACTTGCGAGGCGAGGTCAGGCGATTGCTCGCCGGACCCATGCCAAAGGTGTCGAAAAGAGCCAAGCTCGGCCCAGTGCAATCAAGTTTATCGGCCGACGAGTTCATGGCGGCCGTGGAACGAAGCAAACACTACATTGCCAAGGGAGACATTTACCAACTCGTGCTATCGGTTCGATTCGCCGGACTGCACGGGCTAGAGCCATTCGAAACGTATCGTGCACTGCGATTGTTAAATCCCTCTCCCTACATGTTTTTCTGTGATCTGGGTGATATGCAGGTCGTTGGATCATCTCCCGAAGCGCTGGTCCGGCTTCGCGGTCGCGATGCATCGTTGAGACCGATTGCGGGCACACGACCCCGTGGCGCCGATGCCGAGGAGGACCGCGACAACGAACATTCGCTGCTGATCGATGAAAAGGAGAATGCTGAACATGTCATGCTGGTCGATCTGGCACGCAACGATCTTGGTCGGGTCGCGGCCGGGGGCAGCGTCAGAGTCGAACCATACCGGGCAATCGAACGATACAGTCATGTGATGCATATCGTCAGCGGCGTGCAGGGAATCCTGAGGGACGACAAGGATGCATTCGATCTGTTCGCCGCGGTCTTTCCTGCGGGAACCCTGGTTGGTGCGCCAAAAGTACGGGCGATGGAGCTGATCGACGAATTGGAGCCGATACGGCGCGGCGTTTACGCCGGGACAGTCGGTTACTTTGGCAACAATGGCGATATGGATCAGGCCATCGCGATTCGCACGCTGGTTTTTCAGGGTGATCGCTTTAGCTTCCAGGCGGGTGCGGGAATCGTAGCGGACAGTCTTCCGGATTATGAATACCAAGAGGTACTGGCGAAAAGCGAAATTCTAAGCCGCGCACTGGCGATGGCTGAGGAGGGACTGTGATGCCCGCCGTTCTGCTAATTGATAACTACGATTCGTTCACCTACAACTTGGTGCAAGCTTTCCTCGTGCTGGGCGCTGAAGTAGACGTGTATCGAAACGATCAGATCGAGGTCGCTGAAGCGTTGGATATGAAGCCTAGCCATTTGGTTATATCACCAGGCCCGGGGCGGCCGGAAAACGCCGGTGTATCACTGGCAATGATCGAAGCGTTTGAAGGCAGGGTTCCCATTCTCGGAGTTTGCCTGGGACACCAGTGCCTGTTCGACCACCTTGGAGGCCGCATTGTTTCAGCCCGGCGCCTGATGCACGGTAAGACATCGATGATTGATCATGACGGCGCAACGATTTTTTCTGGCCTGCCCAACCCATTGGAAGTTGGCCGTTACCATTCGCTGGCCGCGGAACGGGACAGCGTCCCCGACACGTTGACTGTCACGGCCCGGACACCAGGTGGTGAGATCATGGCAGTGCGACACCGTGACAAGCCGATGGAGGGTGTGCAGTTCCATCCTGAAAGCGTGCTGACTCCCGACGGTGAGGTCTTGCTCGACAATTTTTTACAGCTCGGTGCCGGCTAGATCAGATGGCCATGGATTCAAAGGACATGTTAGAGGCACTGCTGGAGGGCCAGAACCTCGATTCTGATCAAGCCGCTGCACTGATGAAAATGTTGGCCGATGAAAGCATGATGCCGGCCCGGGCTGGCGCATTGCTGGCGGCGCTGCGTGCCAAAGGTGAAACGGCCGACGAAATTCGTGGCTTCGCGACGGCAATGCGTGCACTGGCCCGCAAGCCGACATTACCAGACGGCATCCGGGCTGCCGATTCGGTGGGTACGGGTGGCGACAAGTCCGGAAGTTTCAACCTTTCTACCGGCACAGCGTTGTTGGCCGCTGCCAGCGGAGTCCCAATGATCAAGCACGGTAACCGGTCCGTATCCAGCAAGTCCGGCAGTTCCGACGTGCTGCAAGCGCTGGGATATCCACTTCCTGCAGATCCGGAAACGGCCGTCCAGGATCTCCAGCGATTTAATTTTACATTCTTGTTCGCACCTAACTTTCACCCGGCGATGAAAGTCATTGCACCTGTGCGGGCAGCGCTGGGCGTGCGAACGCTATTTAATGTTCTCGGCCCGTTAAGCAATCCGGCAGAACCGCCGTTTTCCCTGATTGGCGCTTACAGCATCGAGATGGCAGAACTGATGGCGGACACGCTGTCGGGTATGCAAATCGAACGTGCATTTGTCGTGCACGGCGAGCCGGGCTGGGACGAAGCGACGCCTGTCGGCGCGTTCGAACTGTTTATTGTTACTCCAGGCGAAGTGCGGCGGGAGCGGCGTGATCCGGCAGACTACGGAATCCCGCGATGCTCGGCGACCGACCTCGCAGGCGGTGATGCGAGTGAGAATGCCAGTGCACTAGAGGCCGTCCTGAACGGCGATGACACCGGACCCCATCGTGATGCGCTTCTGCTGGGCGCCGGACTGGTGCTGGAACTGACCGGGGAAACCGCAGATCTGGAGGCTGGACTGAAACGCGCCGCGGATGCACTTCAGTCTACCGCCGCTGCCCAGTTGTTGAGCGAATTGCGCGGTGTGGATAGGGGCGCATGATGGCGGCTGGCATCGATCAATCGCTACAGCGAAGCTTTCTGGAGCGGATGGCAAAAGCCAGCCAGGCGCGGGTGGCCATCGCCGAGATTGCCTGCGGAATGGCCGAGATGCGGCAGCGGGCCGAACAATGCACCGCGCCGCCGCCACTGATTCTCAGCGATGCCGGTTTTGACCTGATAGCGGAAGTCAAACGCCGTTCGCCATCGGAAGGGACGCTGACGGAACCCTCCGCACTGGCCATCGATCAGGCGCAAGCCTATGTCAGTGGCGGTGCGACGGCATTGTCGGTGCTGACGGAGCCGTCCGAGTTCCACGGCAGCCTCGCAGATCTGCAGTCGGTTGTCGCCGCAGATGTTGCGGTGCCGGTTGTGCGCAAGGATTTCCTGGTTTCGCCCTACCAGGTTCTCGAAGCGCGGGCTTATGGGGCAGCCGGCGTACTGCTGGTCGCAGCAATCCTCGACCGTAGCCTGATGCAAGAAATGCTCGATTGCGCGCTTGAGCTGGGCATGTTCGTATTGTTGGAAGTGTTCGATAGTGCACATCTCAACCATTGCATGCCGGTACTCGAATCGGTCCGACCGGTTTTCGATGGCGATCGTTGCCGGGTGCTGCTGGGCGTAAATTGCAGGGACCTGCGTTCGCTCGAGGTCAATTTCAATAACTTTGCGGAAATTGCACCGCAGTTGCCGGGAACGATCCCCTGGGTTGCCGAAAGTGGGATTACCGACGCTGTGCAGGTGCGTGCTGTGAGCGGGCTTGGTTACCGGCTGGCTTTGGTCGGAACATCCCTGATGCGCAGCGCTGATCCCGCCGCCGCTGTTCGCGCGTTGTGCATGGCGGGCCGGTGAAAACCTTCGTAAAAATCTGTGGCTTAACTGACAGCGAGGCTGTTGCAGCCGCCGTGGAGGCGGGGGCGGATGCCATTGGCTTCGTGTTTGCCCCCTCACCGCGGCGGGTCAACGCCGAGTTGGCCGCCAGATTAGCGGACGCCGTGCCAGCCGACATTAAGAAGGTTGCGGTTATGCAGCACCCCGAGCCACCGGAGTGGTTGATTGTTCAGAAGGTACTTCGACCTGACTGGCTGCAAACCGATGCTGACGATTTTACTGGGTTGGAAGTGGCCCCCGGAATACGGCGCCTGCCGGTATACCGGGACTGTCATGATTTCTCTGTGGACACGGTGAACTGGCCGTATCGGGTTGTGTTTGAAGCGGCGCAAAGCGGACGCGCGCAGCAGCCGAACTGGAACCATGCCGCAGACATTGCCGATCGGTGCCAGCTGATCCTTGCCGGCGGGCTCAATCCAGATACGGTTATTGAGGCGATGAACAAAGTAAGACCCTGGGGTGTCGATGTCAGCAGCGGGGTCGAACTACGGCCGGGCGTCAAAGATCCGGACAAGATCACTGCATTTGTACAGGCGGTACGTAGATTGGAATCTGAGCATGCGGGTTCACCTGACTAAAGCAGAGCAGAAGAAACTGCTAAAACAACTGATTGCTGGTGATCTGCCGGATGCCCGCGGTCGCTACGGGCCTTTCGGCGGTCGGTACGCGCCCGAGACGCTGGTGCCTGCTCTGGAAAGAATGGAGCAGGGTGTTCATGAATCGCTTAGCGATGAACTGTTCGTCAGCGAGCTCGATCGGGAACTCAAACAGTGGGTTGGTCGTCCAACGCCGCTGACGTTTGCAGCCCGTTTGAGCCGGCGCTGGGGGGCCGACGTTTTTCTGAAGCGCGAGGACCTGGCTCATACAGGCGCGCACAAGATCAACAATGCACTTGGACAGGCTCTGTTGGCACGCCGTTTAGGCGCGCAACGTGTGATCGCCGAAACCGGAGCGGGGCAACATGGGGTGGCAACCGCCGCAGCCTGCGCTCGCGTCGGCACACCTTGCACGGTGTATATGGGCGCCGTGGATATTGAGCGTCAGGCGCCTAACGTCGATCGGATGTATCAGCTTGGCGCCACGGTAGTTCCGGTTCAAAGTGGTGACCGGACATTGCGCGCGGCAATTGACGAGGCATTCCGGGACTGGGTCTCCGACCCGGACGCCAGCTACTACCTACTTGGCTCGGTCGTCGGCCCGCACCCGTATCCATACCTCGTTCAACGATTGCAATCGGTCATCGGCACTGAGGCGCGGGCGCAAATGTTGGCGATGACCGATGCACTTCCAGACGCAGCCTTTGCCTGTGTTGGTGGGGGATCAAACGCGATCGGACTGTTTCACCCTCTGCTCGCGGACGAGTCAATCGAATTGATCGGCATTGAGGCCGGCGGCCGTGGCGACGGACTGGGCCACAACGCAGCAACACTTGCCACGGGCAAACCCGGTGTACTGCACGGCAGTTACTCTATGCTGCTGTACGACGACGACGGCCAGATTCAGGAGACGCATTCAGTATCGGCCGGGCTCGACTATCCGGGGGTCGGACCCGAGCACGCGCTGCTCCAGGCAATCGGAAGGGTGCATTACGTGAGCGCGACTGATACCGAAGCGCTGGAGGCGGTTCGAGAATGCTGCGCGGCGGAAGGAATCTTGCCGGCGCTGGAATCTGCGCATGCATTGGTGGGCGCTCGCAACTGGGCCCGCGAAAATCCGGGCAAGCGCATCCTTATCGGACTGTCCGGCCGCGGGGACAAGGACCAGCCGACGCTTAGCCAGCAGATCGCCGACACTGACGATACAGTTGAACAACCCCAGTCCGCCACGATTCCTTGATTACCAGCGACATGTTGCCGCACGTGAAAATTGCCTCTGCTCTTAACGCCGCAACGGCTGCCGGCCGCGTCGCGATGGTGCCGTTTATGACCGCCGGATACCCTGAGCGCGATGGGTTCATCGACACGCTGCGCGAGGTTGCCCGCAACGGGGACGTTGTTGAGATAGGCGTACCGTTTACGGATCCACTGGCTGACGGGGTTACGATTCAGCGTTCCAGTCACGCGGCGCTTGCCAATGGAGTCAGCCTGCGATGGATTCTGGATAAATTGACAGCTACTGCGCGGATCGATACACCGTTGGTCCTGATGAGTTATCTGAACCCGCTGATTGCATACGGCTTCGATGCACTGGCAAGGCACGCCACCGAAGCAGGTGTTTGCGGTTTTATTGTGCCGGATCTGCCTTACGAGGAAAGCGGGGAGTTTCGCCGGGCGTTGGCGACCGAGGACCTGGGGATGATTCAGCTGGTTACGCCGGCGACGCCGGAAGCTCGCCTCAAAAACTTGTGTGCAGCCAGTCAGGGATTTATCTACGCGGTTACCGTGGCCGGTATTACCGGCGGCTCTCAGGATCTGCCGGTCGACCTCACCGATTATCTTGACCGCGTGAAATCCTGTGCAACGATCCCCGTGTGTGCCGGCTTTGGTGTTCGCAGTGCAGAACAGGTTGCGGAAATTGGCGCACATGCCGATGGTGTCATCGTCGGTTCAGCCCTGGTGGAGCAATTGGAACAGGGCAAGGACCCGTCAATTTTTCTTAGGCAGTTGCTTGGCAAGTAGAGTCGGAGTTTGTCTTGCCTCAGGGACGCGGGCGGCCCATAAACAGCAGTAAAAGGGCGCAGACGCCTAGTCCCCAACCAAGCTCCATCGGTTCGGCATCAAGGCCGATCAAAATCGATGCCCCAATCAGCATCACCGAACCGGTAGCAAGAAGATAACGGCGTTTTGCCCAGCGATGCACAGTCCGTCGATCGGGCCGAGTGGGCTCGTGCCGTCCTTCTTCCAGCATTTGATCCACGAACCGGCCCAGCGCCTGTGGCAGGCGTTCCAGTGCGTAATGGATCTCCGGCAGGTCTTGGCGAACCTGTCGTGATAGCGCACGGGGGCCTGTGCGCTCCGCCATCCACTCGCGCAATACCGGCTGACCGGTCTGCCACAGGTCGAGTTCGGGATAGAGCTGACGGCCCAGACCCTCTATGTTGACCAAGGTCTTTTCCAGCAATACGAGCTGCGGCTGGATTTCCATGTTGAACCTCCGCGCGATCTGGAACAGGCGCACTAGCACCTGGCCAAACGAAATGTCCTTCAGCGGTTTGTTGAAAATGGGTTCGCAAACCGTTCTTACAGCGGACTCGAGTTCATCGACGCGTGTTCCGGCAGGTACCCATCCCGAATCGACGTGCAGCCGTGCGACACGGTGATAGTCGCGGTCGAAAAAGGCGATGAAATTTTCGGCCAGGTAACGGCGATCCCGATCGTCCAGTGTTCCAACAATGCCGAAATCTACTGCACAGTAACGGGGGTTTGCCGGGTCGGTCACGTCAACAAATATGTTGCCCGGGTGCATGTCAGCATGAAAAAAATTGTGCCGGAATACTTGGGTGAAAAAAATCTCAACGCCGTTTGCAGCAAGTTTGGGTATATCGGTTCCAGCCTTACGCAAACTTTCAATATCACTAATCGGAATTCCCCTGATCCGTTCCATGACCATGACACTGGGACTGCAGTAGTCAAAGTACACTTCCGGCACATAGAGCATTTTGGAGCCCAGAAAATTTCGGCGCAGTTGGGCTGCATTGGCGGCCTCACGCATTAGGTCGAGCTCGTTGAGAACGGTTTTCTCGTATTCGGCGATGACCTCCAAGGGTCGCAACCGTCGACCGTCAGGCCAATAACGTTGTGCCAGCCGTGCAACCGCGTACAGCACCTCCAGGTCACGTTCGATATGCTTGCGCACGTTTGGTCGCAGGAGTTTTACTACGACCTCTTCACCACTCACCAATCGCGCTGCATGCACCTGGGCGATGGAAGCGGCCGCCATTGCTTCAGCCTCGAACTCGGCAAAGACTTCATCCGCCGGTTTGCCGAAAGCTTGTGCAACCTGGTCCAGCGCAATTTCGGCGGAAAATGGCGGCACTTGGTCCTGCAGCTTCGCAAGTTCGGTGCCGATGTCTGCGGGCAGAAGATCCTGGCGGGTCGAGATCGACTGGCCGAATTTCACATAGATGGGACCAAGTTCCTGCAGCGCCGCCCGGATGCGAACGCCACGCGGCAGCGCAGTGCTGCGTCGGACCCAGGTCCACGGCGATAACAGGAACAGGAAGCGCAACGGCCGCAACAGGTGGGTCTGGGTGATGATCTCGTCCAGACCGTGCCGGACGAGCACCCGATGTATCGTTAGCAACCGCAGTACTAGCCGAGTCCGAAACATGAATACGATCAGCGCGACTGACTTTCGCGCAGTTGATTGAGCCGTGCTTCGGCTCGGGCTACGGCATTGGCAAGTTCGTCAACCTGTTGACAGAATTCCTGGACTTCCGCCGGTGCGGGCAGGTCGCGGCTTTCCTCCTGGAAATATTCCGCGCTGCTGCGAGCCAATGAGTGACGAGCACGCTTGGCCCAGCTTCCGAGGTCCCTGGCCATCCTGCCGAGCTGATGGGCGATTGAGTCGCCAACCAGCCGTGACAATTCCTCCTCGACATCGGGCTGGGCAAATTTGATTAACTCACGAAATCCGGCGGCGATCTCCGCATCGCCTGAGATTTTCACGCTGCCGTCACGGATGGCGGCTTCCGGGTTGGAACCAAGCATGCGCTGCAAACTCAAAGGCCCGCCGGTCATGACGGCATCCGCATCTTCCCCGGCCCGTTCTGTGACCCGAAGCCTGCCGTCGATTACGCCTATGCGCAGCCCGATGCCGGTATCCTCGAGCCGGATCGCCAGTTCACGTCCGTCAAGCTGTTCGCAAAGCTGCGCAGCAGTGGTCGAACTACGAATACCGCGATTCAGCAGCAGTTCGATTGGTTGCAACATTGAATCAGTGAACACAGCGGTTTTCCCTTGCGGCCATTCAGCGACTAATCTGCTGCCTGCGAATGCAATTTAGCGATGTGCGTTTCCCAATTCGCTCCGTCGAATGGCAGTATGGTTTGCTGTTTCACAGTTCCAGCGTCAAGACAGCGAGCATTGACACTAAAACTGGTTGGGTGCGATCGGGGTCGGTAAAATGATTTAATTCCGCAAATCTTACAAAACAGGTGATTGGCCACGCCCGTATTGAATCGATATGAGACCAGCATGTCCTCTCCAGCAACCAGGCGAAAGCTTGATTCAGGCACGATCAGATGCAGATAACCGGTCAGGCAACAGATCGAGCAATTGCAATCGTGGACTTCTATCCTTGCCGGAGCTTCAATCTCGAAACGTACTGTTCCGCAGTGACAACCTCCCAGGTGTTGCACAAATTTTCCAGACACAATTTTAGTACCTGTAGGCAACGTGCAGGGCGACGATGCCGCCGCTAAGGTTGTAATAATGCCCGTCTTCCAGGCCTGCATTTCCCAGCATGCTCACCATGGCATCCTGGCCCGGGTGCATACGAATTGACTCGGCCAAATAACGGTAACTCTCACTGTCCCCGGCAACGAGTTTGCCTAGCGCGGGCAAAACGTTGAAAGAATAGATATCGTAAAGTGGGCGCAGAATTTTAAGCACCGGCCGTGAAAATTCCAGTATCAGCACGCGACCGCCGGGTTTGATCAGTCGCGCCATCGACGTCAACGCCTGCAACTTGTTGGTCACGTTGCGCAGCCCAAATGCGATCGTTATGCAGTGGAAGCTTTCGGCGCAGAATGGCAGGCTTTCTGCGTTGGCCTGGACTACGTTGAGTGCGGCATTGAGCCCTTGGTCCATCAACCGGTCGCGCCCCCGCGCAAGCATTTCGCCATTGATGTCCGTCAAAAAAACCTGGCCGTCCGAGCCGACCTGCCGCAGCAGGCCGGCTGCCAGGTCTCCGGTGCCGCCAGCAACGTCCAGGGCACGCTGTCCCGGGCGCAGGCCCGTTTTCGCCAGCGCAAAACGTTTCCACAGGCGATGAGCGCCAAGAGACATCAGGTCATTCATCAGGTCGTAATTTGGTGCGACCGAATCGAACACGGCGCGCACACGCTGGGCTTTCTCGCCAGTCGCAACCTGCTCATAGCCGAAATGAGTACGGCCGGAGTCCTGCTCGTTGTTCATTCTTTTCAGCTGCCAACGAAATCGATTGTCACGTCGGATCACAGGATATATCGACTGAGGTCCTCATCCTGCACCAACTCTCCCAGGTGCTCATCCACGTATGCGCTGTCCACGGTTACCTGCTGGCCGGTCCGGTCGGCGGCTTCGAACGAAATAACCTCAAGCAGCCTTTCCAACACCGTGTGTAAGCGACGGGCCCCAATATTCTCGGTTTGCTCGTTCACCTGACAGGCGATGTCAGCGATACGGCTGACGCCTGAAGCCTCGAAGCCCAATTCCACACCCTCGGTTGCCAGTAGTGCCGTGTACTGTTCCGTCAACGAAGCATCGGGCTCGGTCAGTATGCGCACAAAGTCGTCAGACGTAAGCACGTTTAGCTCGACACGAATCGGGAAGCGGCCCTGAAGCTCAGGAATCAGATCAGATGGCTTTGACGTGTGGAATGCACCGGATGCAATAAACAAAATATGATCGGTTTTCACCATGCCGAATTTTGTCGTCACAGTGCACCCTTCGACGAGAGGAAGCAGATCACGCTGGACGCCTTCACGCGAGATATCAGCACCGGCGGTCTCGACTCGCCTCGCTACCTTATCCAGTTCGTCAATAAATACGATGCCATTTTCTTCAACGTTGTTTAAGGCAGCAATCTTGATATCTTCCTCGTTAATCAATTGACTCGCTTCTTCTTCAGTCAGCAGCCTGAAAGCTTCGCTAACCTTTAGTCTGCGGTTACGGGAGCGCGTACCTGAGAGGTTCTGGAACATTCCCTGCAACTGACTGGTCATTTCCTCCATTCCCGGCGGCGCCATGATTTCTACGCCTACCGCTGAAACCTGCACGTCAATCTCGATCTCCTTATCGTCAAGTTTTCCTTCCCGCAGCATCTTGCGAAATCTCTGCCGGGTATCGGATCCACTGTCGTCATGTGGCGCAGATCCAGCCGCGGTTGGTAGTAGCGCATCAAGGACCCTTTCCTCAGCGGCGTCTTCGGCCCGGTGCCGAACCTTTTCGACGGCGGTTTCCCGCGTGGTTTTTACTGCTACGTCGGTAAGGTCACGAATGATGCTGTCGACTTCCCTGCCGACGTAGCCTACTTCCGTAAATTTGGTTGCCTCGACCTTTATAAAGGGCGCTCTTGCAAGTTTGGCGAGGCGCCTGGCAATCTCTGTTTTGCCGACACCGGTGGGACCCATCATCAGAATGTTTTTCGGCGTGATCTCGTTGCGCAGTTCCGCATCGACCTGCATACGCCGCCAGCGGTTGCGAAGGGCGATCGCCACCGCCCGCTTGGCGTGACCCTGGCCGACGATGTGCTTGTCGAGCTCCTGGACGATTTCACGCGGGGTCATTTGCGACATGGTGCTTGATCTCCGCCGCGGTTCACCCGGCTTCGCCTCCATCGGCTTTTAGGGTTTCAATAACGATGCTTTGATTCGTGAATACGCAGATCTTGGCGGCTATATCGAGGGCTCTGTGAACGATCTCTTCGGCGCTCAGATCTGTATTTTCCAGTAATGCCTGCGCTGCGGCCTGGGCAAATGGTCCACCGGATCCTACCGCCATCAAGTCATTTTCAGGCTCGATTACATCGCCATTGCCGGAAATGATCAAAGATTTTTCTGCATCGGCGACGCACAGTAGCGCCTCAAGGCGACGCAGGCGACGGTCCGTTCGCCAGTCCTTGGCCATTTCGATTGCCGCGCGGGTTAGATTGCCGTACTGCTCGAGTTTGCCCTCGAACCATTCGAACAAAGCAAATGCATCCGCCGTGCCGCCGGCAAACCCGGCCACCACCCGGTCATTGGCCAATCGTCTGACCTTGCGCGCGTTGCCTTTGACCACGGTGTTGCCCATGGTTACCTGGCCGTCACCGCCAATGGCGACGACGCCGTTTCTCCGTACCGACACGACTGTTGTGCCGTGAATCTGTTCCATCTGTGGATCCTCTTTGGCCTGTGACTCGCGGGTAAGCCCGGGCCATTTGTTCTCGGCTCGCTCGCGGGAAACGCAGCCGCCCTATAGGGCCATTCTATTTGTTTTGCCGCCGCGCCCTCGGATGTGATTTATCGTATATCTGGGCAAGGTGCTGAAAATCAAGGTGAGTATAAATCTGTGTGCTGCTGATGTCGGCATGCCCGAGCAGTTCCTGCACCGCCCTGAGGTCTTGGCTCGATTCCAGCAGGTGAGTGGCGAAACTGTGGCGGAACAAATGCGGGTAAATCCGCTGTGGCAGCCCCGACTCACGTGCACGGCGCTTGACCAGTGCCTGCACCGTCCGCGGGCTGATTCTGCGTCCACGGGGGCCAACAAACAGGGCCGTTTCTTCGACGACGGCAAGCCCCGCTCTAACCCGCAACCAGTCGGATAAGGCTTCCCGGGCCCAGCGGCCAACCGGCACGATCCGGGTTTTGTTGCCTTTTCCGGTCACTCTGACGGTGCCGTCTGCCAGGTCCAGATCGTCCGGGTCCAGGCCCACCAGCTCGGCCAGTCGAAGACCCGAGGAATACAGCAGTTCCAGCATGGCCCGGTCGCGCCAATCGGCGGGCCTATCTCCCTTGATGTCCAGCAGCCGTGCCATTTGCTCCGCATCCAAGGTGGCGGGAAGCCGCTTTGGCGTGCGCGGAGCCGAGACCGCTGTGCCGGGGTTATGCTGCAACCGGCCTTCGCGGATCAGGTATCTCAGAAAACTGCGCGTTCCCGATAACCGTCGTTGGACACTGCGAGGGCTTAAACCGGAGGCATGGCTGGTGGCGGCGAAGTGCCGCACATGATGTACGCGCAGCTGATCCCAAGTTGCAACACTTTGCTGCATACAAGAATCAGCAAGACATTCGAGATCGCGTCGATAGCTCTTAACTGTATGCGGGGACAGCCGTCGCTCGAATTTAAGGTAATCGAGGAAGTTCTCGACGAGTTCCAGTTGGCTTACATCCATGCAATACCTGCAAGGCCTCGGCGACCGAATGCCGCTTTACGGGCATCGTGCTCAGTCGACCCGCAGCGCGCAGCCCACCAAGTCGCCGAGCCGCGACAGAAAATCCATGCTTTTACCGGGATGAAAATAGTCAGCGTCCCGGTTGCCAATAGCGAGAAACCCAACCCTGCAATTGGGTCCCAGCGGTACGAGGGCTGCGGAGCCGATTTCCAATGCGTCAGCACCAAACAGGAAGTCGCGTTGAGCATCGCGTATTCGGCCGCAGCGTGGAGCGTCAGCTTCAAGGAACGTCTTAAATGGAGCAATCGCTGCATCAGTACGCTCGATGACGCGCAGGAAACGGCCGAGCTCATTCTCGTCATTGTGTGGTTTATCGAAAAGAACCAACACCGCAAGGTCGGCACTGAACGCCGTCTGCAAAGCCTCTTCAACAACGCTGACAACGTCTTCCCTGCTGCGCGTGGCTTGAAGCTGGGTGGCGAGAGTATGAATCTTGGTTGCCAGTTTCTCGTTACTGCGGGCCACTTCGACCAGATCACGCAACTTGCGCTCCAGCGCGTTATTTTTCTGTCGGAGTACGGCGACCTGCCGTTCGACAAGCGATACAGCTGCGCCACTGGTACGATGCGGCAGTCGGAGGTTTGTCAGTAAGTTATGGTGTCGGTCAAAAAAATCCGGGTGGGACTGCAGGTAGGCGGATATTGATTCTTCAGTAAGATCCTCGGTGATACCCTGCGACTCTTTGACAGTGCTCATATCTCGACGGCTCCTTCGAACACAGTTACTGCTTCTCCGATAAGCCAGACTGATGTGTCGTTTCCTTGCCAGCGCACGGTAAGGTTGCCGCCCGGCATTTCCACGGTGACATCGTCCGTGAGCTTGCCTATATGGTGGCCGATCACTGCCGCCGCGCAGGCCCCGGTTCCACATGCCCTGGTTTCGCCTACGCCGCGCTCGAAGACCCGTAGGCGAATGTGCCCCGAGTCCACCACCTGCATAAAGCCGATGTTAGCACGGTTTGGAAACTGCGCGTGCCTTTCAAGCTCAGCTCCCAGTTCCGCCACAGGGGCCACGGAGACATCGTCAACTTCGATCACCGCATGTGGATTTCCGATCGAAACCACGCGAAGTTCAACGAGGTCATCACCGACTTCGACGGAATAACTTGGCCGTTCCGAATCAGTGACAAACGGGACGTTTTCTGGACGGAAATCCGGAATACCCATCGCCAGCGCCACCGAGCCATCCGCCTGAATCTGTGCCTCAGTCGTACCGGTGGCGTGCTCGAGCGTCAGCGGCCGGTCGCCAAACTCGCCCGAGTTCGACAGCAACCTGGCGATGCAGCGCGCGCCGTTGCCGCACTGCTCAGCTTCGCCTCCATCGGCATTGAATACACGATAGCGAATGTCGGCGCTGGGCGAGCGCGGTCTATCGAGCCAGAGCAGCTGATCAAAGCCGATCCCGGTACGCCGGTCCGCCAGGCCCCGGATCAGGGCATCGGTGGGGACTTCCAGCCCATCGGCGCGTACGACGATGAAGTCGTTCCCTAAACCGTGCATTTTTGTAAAAGGAACCCGCATGCGCCTTGTCCTGCAGTGGCCCGCCAGAGCGATTATAGAGGCCGCGCCCGTCCGTCGGGTATTTGAGCGACAGCCGTTGATTTGGTCAATTCGAATTGAATTTTGGCAAGTGCGACGATACTTTAGTGTAGCTGATCGAATTGGGGAACGACTATGCGTCATATTATGGTGCTGAATGCCAAGGGAGGTTGCGGCAAGAGCACGCTGTCGACCAATCTCGCCAGCTACTATGCCTCGGAAGGCTACAAGGTTGCACTGGTCGATTACGACCCACAGGCTTCAAGTATTGACTGGCTGGAACGTCGCCCGGCCCATCTTGCACCTATCACCGCCGTCGAAGGCTACCTCTATGGTCAGCGGTATATGCCGCGAAATGCGGATTTTGTGATCCTGGATGCCCCGGCCCGCTCGCACGGCCCGGAACTGACGCATCTGGTTAATCACGCCGACACCATCATTGTTCCCGTACTGCCGTCGAGTATTGACATGCAAGCAGCCGGAAAATTCATCGGTGAACTGAAGACCAGAAGTCGGGTGGCCGGAAGAGGCGTCAAAATCGCGGTGGTTGCGAACCGGGTGCATGAGAACACGCTGATATTTGATGAGTTGGACGAATACCTGGGCAAGCTCCGGGTACCGTATGTAACCGCATTGCGCGAAGCCCAGAACTACATCCGGGCCTATACTCGCGGGCTGGGCATTTACGAGTTGCCGGAATACCTGGCGTGGCCAGATTGGGAACAATGGGACCCGTTAATCGAGTATCTGGAAAGCCGCCGAAGCATGCCGGCCGCCTAATCGGGCAGCCCAGCTGATCCATTCAACGCGGCCGGTAGCGCCGCACACTTTTTGCCGCAACCAGACTTCGGACTCAGCTATCAGAGGTGAATTTTCTTTCCAGTTTCGGAATTTCCGACCCCGCATAACTAAGCGACAAGCCTTTTTGAAACGCGTCAGACGCCGCTTCCTGCTCGCCGACATCCAACATCAACTGACCTAGTTCGTGATAGGCAGCTGGACTTGGACGTATGCTCAAACTCGATTCCAGGTAGCTGCGCGCCTTGCCCCACAGCTGGTTGCGTATGCAAAGTCGCCCGGCTGTAAGCAGCAGCGCAGGATCGTCTGGGCGGTGCTTAAGCCACGCCTCGGAGCGCCGCAAATGCGCCGCAATATCGTCAACTTCCAGTTCTCCGTATCGCAGGATCAGGGATTCGTCCCATTCATGTGCCAGAGCCTTGCTGATCGCCGATTCCGCAGCTGCAATGTCGCCACTGGCAATACAGGCGTCAATTTGCGCTCGGATCAGTCGCGGATGCTTGCGCAAATTGCGTGGTACCGCCTTCCAGTACTCGGTAATTTTTTTTCGATCGGTATCGTCGCGCCCCAGCAACCCGGCGTAAGCATCGACCGTCCATTCGTCCAGCACGCCGGCGGGAACATGGGCGCGTTTTGTTACCTTCGGAAGTATGGCCGAAAGTTCCTGCCAGTCCTTCTGCATCCAGTACAGCTCGGCCAGCAACTTAAGGGCTTCCGCGTTTCGTGGGCTCATTTCGCGAAGCTGCTGCAGAGTTGCCAGCGCAGCTTCCAGTTCTTTATTCGAGATTTGTAACTCGGCCTGCGTCAGTAGTATCGCGCTTGCTGCCCCCGGTTCCTGTTCGTAGGCCATTGTCAGCCAGCTGTCCCGGCGCTCCAGGTCACCCTGCAATTGCGCGGCGCGAGCGGCAGCAAGGTAGTTAAGCAGTGGTGTCTCGCTTTCACGCACGCCACGCGTCAAAAGCTTCTCCCCCTTAGCGAAGTTGCCCTCAGCCACTTCTATGTAGCCGCGGGTGATCTGGCGGGCTGCGCGTCGGCCGCGCGCCCGAGCGGCGACTTCTCCGATCTGCCGCGGGGCCTGCCAGATGCGTGTCAACAGCCGAACGGCAAGGTAGAGAAGCAGCATCAGAAACACCAGGATCGGCACCGAGGTTTCCAGTGCGTAGCCGTGAAAATTGATTAAGACGTAACCATTGTCCTGCAGCAGGAAACTGGCAGCGACAGCGCCAAGCGCCAGCGTCAATACGACAACGAGGCCGAACTTCATTGCGCTATACCTGACGTCGCTAACTGGATCAGCAAGCTTAGCGATCCGCTTATGTCGGGCAGGCTACTTACGAACTCAACCGCTTCGAGTTTGGTGAGCGTATCCAGCGCGGCAAGGACCCGCGCTGAATCGGTATCGAAAGACGTTGTCACGCGTTCTCTGACCTGTGCTAAAGACTGGAGGTAGAGTTCACGCTCGCCGCGCAAAAATGCCAACTTCGCAACTTGCACCTCAAGGTCCATGGTTCTGATCAATAACGCCTGGTCGTCCGCCGACAGCTCCGGTGCTGCCTCGAGGTCGGTCTGGCGCACGCTAACGATGCTGGAGAAAGCGTCTTTGATGGATTGCACTGCTCGGTCCACGCCGGCTTCGTCGGTGGCCGGCTCCGGCGCCTCGCGCCTGAATTGTTTCGGCCTGGTGCTGCGTAACGGCATGGCCGAGAAATTGCGCGCCAGACTCTGCAGGGTCAGCGTTACCCCGGCGCGGTCCGGTCGGGGAATTGTCCTGAGCTCCGCAAGCTCGTCGCTGATTTTTTCTCTGACCGCGGTCATGCGTGGATCCGCCAGGTCGCGCAGTTTCTCATCCGCCAGATTCAATGCCCGCATTGCCACTTCGACGTTGGATGCGAGATTGATCTGGGTGTTAGCGATGCGCAGGTAATACTCGGCTTCGGCGACCAGCCATGCAGTGCGGGCTTCATCTGCCACTCCCGGCAGATTGGCCACCGATCGTTCTATTCGGCCCGATCGCACCGATAGCTCTTCCAGGCTTCTACTGTGAGCTTGAAGGTCCGCTATCGCTGAGTCCAGGTCTCTCGCACGGCGGCTATCCTCGGCTTCGAGGCGCTCCAGTCGCGTTGACAGATCAGCCAGATCCACGCGTGAAAGTGCGACCGCATCCGGTACCCCGGTTAGATTGCGCAACTGCCACAAGACAGAGCCAGCAGCCAATACTGCGATCACCGTCACCCCCAGCACGATTAGCAGTAACCGGTGCTTTCCACCGCGTTCGCGCGCAGATACCGCCGGCTTGTCCTCAGTCGGGCTTTCTTCCGCAGGGGTTGGTGGCGCGTCAGCCTCCGTCTCCGCTTGCTCCGTGACTTCCGTATCCATGTCGGGCGCGTCGGCGGTGGCGTCTGCCGGTTCGGTCGGCTCTTCTGATTCAGTTGGCTCGGGTTTGTCTGGGCTCATGGCAAAACTCGGAGTTTGCCCGATCTCGGGCGGCCAACCATTTTGCCAGTGAATGACCCCTGCATGCACCCATGCCTGCACGAAAATCCGGTGGCCACCGAGGCCCACCGGGGGTGATCTGGCTCAAATTCCGGCGCGCAGGCGGCGCTTCAGCGCAGTCACATGTCTGCGACTGACCGGGAGCGAGTCAGGGCAGTCTTTGATCCAAACCGAATGGGCAGCCCCTTCATCCTTTTCGACCCGATCGAGATATTGAATTGCGACTAGCGCATTGCGGTGAATGCGGAGAAAGCGATCGGCAAACTCGGTTTCCAGATCCTTTAGCGATTCATCGATAAGGTCCTCGCCATCGAGGTGGCAGACCTTTACGTATTTTTGATCTGCCTGGAAGTAGCGTATCCGATCGACCGGTATCAATCGCAGCTTCTCACCGCAGCGGGCGCATATATGAGTTCTGGATTGGGCGATACCGTCGCGTTGCGCCAGCGCTGAAAGCTGCGGCAGGGTCAATCGGGCCGCGAGTTTGAGAGCCCGTTCAAGGCGCTCCCTGCGCACCGGCTTTAGAAGATAGCCGATCGCCTCAGCATCAAATGCGTCGATCGCATATTCGTCAAAAGCAGTGGTGAATATTACCGCCGGCGATTTGTCCAGTGTACCCAGGTGTCGTGCTGTCTCGATGCCGTCCATATTGGGCATACGGATATCGAGCAACACGACGTCTGGCTGAATACGGTTGCAGATATCGATGACCTCGTGACCGTTCTGCGCGTCAGCGACAGCTTCCCAACCGTCGATCTCCTCCAGCAGTTGTCGCAGTCGCGAACGTGCCGGCGACTCATCGTCAGCAATCAATAATTTCAGTGAATTCACGGATGTACTCCGGTCGTCACGCTGCGAAGGGAAAGCTCAGGCAGACCTCGTAGCTGTCCGAGTCCTCAACGACATTCAGGCTGGCGCGTTTGCCGTACGCCAGCTCAAGGCGCTGTCGAATATTGTTCAAGGCCATTCGGTTCCCTTCGCGACCGGACTGATTCGAGGCCGGCGGCCGAGGATTGCTGACCGTGATGCTGATCATGTCGCCCCGGCGCCGTCCCGCGATCCTAACGACACCCCCTGATGGGTCGGGCTCGATGCCGTGATAGATCGCGTTTTCCAGCAACGGCTGAATCGTCAATCCTGGAATCATTGCGCGCATCGGAATTTCGTCGACGATCCATTCAACAGTTAGCCGATCGCCCAAGCGCTGTTGCTCCATGCGCTGATAGATTCTCGCCAGCTCGAGTTCCTGCTTCAGACTGATTGGCTGTCCGGGCTCGCTGAGCGACGCCCGGAACAGATCGGCTAAATCCTCGACCGCCTGTTCGGCGGCCACCGGTTTGGGTCCGATCAGCGCCGCGATCGTATTCATGCTGTTAAACAGGAAGTGTGGGCGAATGCGAGCCTGTAGCGCGTGAATACGCGACTCGGCCTCGCGCTCGACATTGCGTTTCCATTCGTGGGATATATAAAAGTAACGCAGTGCCAGCGAGGTCACGATGCTACCAATGGCGAGGTTTCGGAGCAGGAATCCCCAGCGCTGTGGCGGAAACCAGCTGCTCGTGCCATCCGTCGCGGTATTCCCGTAAAGAAAACCCACCCAATATACGAATTCGGAAATCACCGCCACGTTTGCCACGACCAAAAGCAGGCTTATTACGCTGGCTTTCTGCACGCTGCATCTGGATAACGCCGGTCGGGCTACTGACAGCACGGCAGCCGTGGTAAGCGCCATCCATAACATCAGCAGCGAGGTTTTGGCCAGGTCGGGGAAAAACTCTGGCCAGGGCACTGACCGCGCCAATGACAGAACTATGGCAACGATTTCGGCGATCAGCACGATCGCGAGGACCGTGCCCGGGGCGCTGAAATCCGGCAGGTAGAATTTATCGGAGAGTTCGGCTTTGTCAGTACTTGTGCTCATAGGGGGCCACGGATCAGCCGCCGCACCAATCGTCGACTTGTCGGCGAGCGTCAACACGCGCCTGCGTCAGCTCCTTGTCGTTCAGGTAGTCCCGCTCCCCGTTGGGCAAATCACGATACAGGCGTCTGGCGGTCGAGTACTGCTCTTGCTGGTCTTTCGCCTGTTCACAATTGGCCCGGCGGTCAGCGGCTACTTTCCCGGCTTCCTCTGTCAGCATCGCCTGCTCCTCCGCTGCCGATTTGCGATCCTCGGACGCGGCGGCGTATTGCTCTTGGTTGGCGGTGACGCGCTTTGTCACCTCGGCGCTACTTGTGTGTTTTAACTTGAGCTCCATTGCTTCGTCCGCGAACTTGGGACGATCCGAGTACGAGATCTTGCCCGTTTCGTCGTCTACCGAGCGGTAAATGGTCTGGGCGGTGGCAAAACCGGCCAACAGACTCAGCCCCAGCAGGCTGGAGAAAATTATGGTTTTCATGGCTTTTGCCCTTAAGCCGCAGGTCCTTCAACAGGGCCTCGTCGGCACTCCCTTTGGCTTCCTGATCGGCGCGAGTATCCCCCGGCAAGAGGTAGGCAGTCGTTGACGGGAGTCACGAATGAACGGTTCGCAGCGGGAGGGGGAGTTGGCCCCAAAATCGGCTAAAAAGCCCCTAAATAGCGCGATCAGGCGGCCAAATGCGTCGATCGTCGGAAACAGCGTTGAATTACGCAGACCCGGGCCAGATTCGGGCCCTCAAACTCGCTAAATTCCTTGCCACGGCGGTATCGACGCGCAATGGAACGACCCGGCTGGGCGGACCAAGCTGGCCGGGCAAATCCGGCCGGATCAGAGGTTGTAACCGCTTTCCTGGTGCAGGGCGATATCCAGGCCCTCGGATTCTTCCTCTTCGCTGACCCGCAAGCCGATCACAGCGCCGACGGTTTTGAGGATAATCCAGCTCAAGCAGCCGGTATAGGCGATCGTCACGACAATACCGATGGCCTGTACGGTAACCTGATTGCCGATACTGCCGTCGATGCCGGCGCCTCCGAAAGTCGCGGCGGAAAATACGCCGGTTAGCAACGCACCAATAATTCCGCCAACCGCGTGCACTCCAAACACATCCAGCGAATCGTCGTACCCCAGCAGGTTTTTAAGTTTGGTGGCTGCAAAATAGCTGGCAACGCCCGCGGCGATGCCGATCATTATTGCGCCCATAGGACCGACCGAGCCCGATGCCGGCGTGATTGCAACCAGCCCGGCCACGGCCCCGCTGGCGATGCCCAGGACACTGGGTTTACCGTGGGAGAGCCATTCGCTGAACATCCAGCCAAGCGCGGCGGCGGCTGTTGCGATCTGCGTCACGGCCATGGCCATGCCGGCAACGCCGTCGGCAGCAAGTTGTGAACCAGCGTTAAAACCGAACCAACCGACCCAGAGCATGCCGGCTCCCACGATGGTGTAGCCAAGATTATTGGGCGGCATCGCGATGCGCTGGTACCCGGCGCGTTTGCCGATCATCAGACTCGCGACCAGGCCGGCGATCCCGGCATTAATGTGCACGACCGTCCCGCCGGCAAAATCGATGACGCCGAGTTCGCCGAGCCAGCCGCCGTCGCCCCAGACCCAGTGGCAAATCGGGGCGTAAACGAGCGTGAACCAGAGCCCGGTAAACCACAGCATCGCGGAGAACTTCATGCGCTCGGCGAAAGCGCCGACGATCAGCGCTGGTGTAATGATCGCGAACGTCATTTGAAAAGTCATGAATACGGTTTCCGGGATGGTGCCGCTTAAAGACTCGACGTTAACTCCCGTCAAAAAGAGCTTGTCGAGCCCGCCCCAAAAAGCACCCTCACCACCAAAGGCGATGCTGTAACCGTAAACTGCCCACAGGATCGAAATCAGCCCGGTAATCGCGAAACACTGCATCAAAACCGATAAAACATTTTTGCTGCGTACCATGCCGGCATAGAACAGTGACAAGCCTGGGATCGTCATGAACAGTACCAGCGCGGTGGCCGTGAGCATCCAGGCGGTATCACCGGCACTGAGTTCGTCCGCGTTCACATTGCTCGTCATCAGTAACAGGCCGACCGGGATGACACCGTTGCGCATTAACACCATTAGGTCTTTCCTCATGTCTAGTTCATGGCCGGATTGAATTGTTCAAACAGCGTCCGGGCCGGTTTCACCGGTCCGGATTCGAATGATTTCATCGAGGGTGGAAACGAATATTTTTCCGTCGCCGATCTTGCCAGTCCGCGCCGTATTTTCGATGGCTTCGATGACCTGCTCGACCACGTCGTCCGCCACGGCCAGTTCGATTTTGGTCTTGGGCAGAAAATCCACAGTGTACTCAGCACCGCGGTATAACTCGGTGTGGCCCCGTTGCCGACCAAAGCCCTTCACTTCAGTTGCGGTGATACCCTGCACACCGATGTCGGCGACGGCCTGGCGAACGTCATCGAGTTTGAATGGCTTGATGATCGCTGTTATCAACTTCATGTCGGCTTTGCCTCACTCGGTCGCACTAAAGACTTTTCCGACGTTCGACAAGGAAAACGTTTTGCTGACGGTCAGTACGATCGAAGTGTCGCTGCCAGTGCCTGCGCCAAAAAATCCAATCAAATCGCCATTGCTGTAGTTGTAGTAGGCATCGAAATCCAGCCCCAGGTACTCGGCTCTGTAGCCTGCCCTGGCGTAATCACCATCGAAATCATTACCCCAGGTACCCAGCATTCCATAGAAGCCGCTCTGCTCGACGGTCGCGGCGAAATAGCTGAAATCCTGTTGCGGGTTGCTATCGTACTTGCCGAAATTTGCTTCTAGCGCCAGGAATTTCCACGAACCGGACAGGTTAAATTCGGTCGCGTTTTCGTCGAAGGCGTCGGTAAACGTATAGACCGTGACACCTATGCCGTAACTGATTTCGCCGACCTGACCGGTGTAACCACCATAGAGATCCAACTCAGCGCCCGGGTCGACGTTGGCCGCCCAAACCCCAGTGTAAAAACCGCCTTCATCTTGAGCCCAGTCCAGGCCGAGCATCGCAGAAGGGTTACCCAACGGTATGCCCCGAAAGATGTAGCTACTCATCCAGCCGATGTTGCCAGTCACCTCTGCCTGGGTGGTCGCAGCGACCAACGCTATCACTAAGGTCGTCAAGATCCGCGTAACCCGTTTCATGATGATTTGCACCCTTATTGCACGTTTGCCGCAGGCCCTCTGCATGCGACTATTCCGCTTTCCTCTGCGATAAAGCAGGTTCTGTGCCAAAATGTGGAAACCATCGAATTTCAATGGCTTAGAGATAGTTGGCCTGTCGACAGCAGCCGTTGGTGCACCAAAACGGGGCGGCGAGCCCGGTCGGGTGCATTGAAGTAGGGCGCAGCTCAGGTAGTGGCCGGCTCATCAAGCAAGCGGTAATGATTTAAGAGGACGGAGTGGTCGTGGACAAACAATTTATTGATGATCTGGCTAATCGCTTGGCCAACGCTGTTCCGCCTGGCGTGAAAAGTTTGCAGGATGATCTCGAACGCAACTTTCGTGGCTTGCTTCAGTCCGGTTTTGCAAAGCTGGACCTGGTGACACGGGAAGAGTTTGACGTTCAGACCCGCGTGTTGGAGCGTACCCGGCAGAAACTTACCGCGCTCGAGCAAGAGCTTCAGTCCTTGCAGCAGCAAGTTAAAGTGCAACCGGACTGACCCACCGAGGGCGTTTGTTATCGCCACGGCGACGCAACTCGCCACCGTTTATACCCGCGCACAGGTTGGCCTCGAAGCGCCCCAGGTTACCGTCGAGGTTCACCTCGCGGCAGGACTGCCCGGCCTGTCTGTTGTTGGCCTGGCCGAAACCACGGTTAAAGAGAGCAAAGACCGGGTGCGCGCCGCTATTACCAATACCGGCCTAAAGGTTCCCGACCGTCGGATCATCGTCAGCCTCGCGCCGGCCGACTTGCCGAAAAGCGGCAGCCGGTTCGACCTGGCAATCGCAATCGGAATTCTGGCCGCATCCGGGCAAGTTTCGGCAGACAATCTGAGCGGCTACGAGTTTCTCGGGGAGTTGGCGCTGTCCGGCGAGCTGCGCGGGGTTTCGGCCGTGCTACCGACGTTGATGCAGGCCGTGCACAGCCGGCGAATTGTGGTTGTTCCGCGCGCGAGTGCCGGGGAAGCGGGCTTGTTGAACTCCGACAGAGTGAAAACAGCCGCGCACTTGCTCGATGTTGTGCGGCACCTGCAGGGTCTGGGCGACCTGAATGCTGTACCACCATTCGTCGCCAAGCCTGAACCGCGAGGAAGCTGCGACCTGGCCGAAGTGCAGGGGCAGCATCTGGCAAAGCGTGCGCTTGAAATCGCCGCGGCCGGGAACCACAACTTGCTGTTAATCGGTCCTCCCGGTACCGGCAAGAGCATGCTGGCGCGCCGGCTCCCGGGCTTGTTGGCGCCGATGACTCACGACCAGGCACTGGTTTCCGCGGCGCTGCATTCGCTGTCGGTTTCCGGAAACTCGCTCCGCTGGCGGGAGCGCCCCTTTCGTGCACCGCATCACACGGCATCGGCCGTTGCGTTGGTCGGCGGCACAGCGCTGCCGCGTCCCGGCGAAATCTCGCTGGCCCACGGCGGCGTATTGTTTCTCGACGAGTTACCGGAATTTGACCGGCGCGTGCTCGAGGCTCTTCGGGAACCGCTCGAGACCGGCCGGATCAGCATTGCTCGAGCCCGTCGCAGTGTTGAGTTTCCGGCCCAGTTTCAGCTGGTTGCCGCGATGAATCCGTGCCCATGCGGTTTCTTTGGGGATTCGCAACGGGCCTGTCGCTGCAGCCCGGAGCAAGTGCGTCGCTATCAGTCCAGAATCTCAGGCCCGTTCCTGGATCGGCTGGACATAGTGGTGGAGCTGACACGCTTTACGATGCATTGGACGCCGGCGCCACGGGTTACGGGTGATTCAAGCGACACTGTCAGGCAGCGCGTCATTTCAGCAATTGGATCGCAGCACGATCGATGCGGAAAACCAAATTCGGCATTGGTAGGCGGCGAAGTTCGTCGTTACTGTCTACCAGACGCGACTGGCCAGCGGTTGCTGTCGCGGGCAGCTGATAAGCTCGCACTGTCAGCGCGCGCTTGCGACAGCGTCTTGCGTGTAGCCCGAACCGTTGCTGATTTGGCAGAGCATGTCTCGGTCGGCGCGGCGCAGGTCTCCGAAGCACTGGCACTACGAAAAGATTTAGGTCGATCAGCGGAACACTGGCAAATCGAATGAGGGGGAGGGTTTACTGCGATTTCAGGACGATATATTCAACCGCCGCGATAATTTCTTCATCAGACAGATCCACGCGACCTCCCTTGGGAGGCATGTAGCCCGTGTCTCCTTGTAAACCTTGCAGTGCATGCTCGTTGAGCAACGCCGAGCCTTGAGCAATACGCGGTACCCAGGCTGCCACGTCGCCGGTTGCTGGCGCACCCGCTATGCCCGTTCCATGGCATGCAATACAGGCGGTGTTGTAGACCTGCGGTCCGGACATCACCTCAGCTGCAGGTTCGGCTGTTGCGACTTCGATAACAACTTCTTCTTCGATCGATTGCCCGGTTATTGCAACCCAGCCGTACGGCCGAATGTTTTCAAGCACGGCAGCCTGGAATTCCGGATCGTCGCGGTTGGAGCCGCTCCGGTTGAGTTCACCAACAACGCCGAGCAGCACGAACAAAGCCGCGGCGATAGAAATCGCAGCAACCGTAATAAGCGTGGACCAATTTACAGAGTTCTGATCCGGGTCACCCAATTTTTTCGACTCCTTTTTTGATCGATCTAGGCCGCTGCGATCGGGGAAACGGGGCGAAAGTATAAGGGCTAAGCTAGCCGGTATAAAGACACGTCGTTTCGATGCGTGGGTGCTTAGACGCGCGCTTTATGATGTGTGGGGAACCACCCCTCGGAGAGGGGATGCGAAATCCGTGACCCCGGCCAGCTCGCGCAGCTCAATAAGCCGCTCGATGACCGCATGACGGCTGCCTGGGCGGCCGATCAGGCCACGGTTGTTGAGTTCAGTGAAGCTGCGGCTGACGGTTTCCTTTTTCAGGCCAAGGAAATCGGCAATATCCTGGCGCGACATCGGCAGATCGATAGTGTCGAGCGATCGGTCGCGATCATCGGTGATGCCGGCGCTGATCCGGTGTCGGTGACGCAGATACAGCAGAAATACGGCTAGCCGCTCGATCGCGGTTCGCTGACCGAGGCTATAAACGAGATCCAGCGAATTCTCCAGCACGCGGAGCACCATGTCGCGGAAAGTTCGCTCGGCAGCGGAGTTTGCCCGCAAATGAGTTTCCAATGTCTGACGCGACCGGTAGCTGACCTGAGCCCGCGTAACTGCCTCTACCGAAAAAAAATAGTGGTCCGCTGATGTTAGACCGACAAAATTGTTCTTGAACAAAAAGCTCATCACCTGCCGTCGACCATCCTTACCGATGCGACCAACCATCAGTGTGCCGCTGACAATATTGAACACCTGCTCCGCCCGTTCACCCGCTTGGAAAAGTGTCTCACCGGCAGCCAGCTCGCGCACGGGTGCACCGGTAAATACCTGGAGAAAGACGTCGCCATTATTGCCCTCATAACTCACCCGAATAGCATGGCGGCCGCATCCACGCATGGCAAGCGGGCAGAGGAGACTGCCGCGAATTGGACCGGTGTACATTGGGGGGTATGATTTGGCTCAAGAAACACAACGCGCCCGTAGCTCAGCTGGATAGAGCGTTCGCCTCCGGAGCGAAAGGCCAGGGGTTCGAATCCCTTCGGGCGCGCCACTTTCCCCGACCGGCGCTACCTCACCCCACCCTGATGGGACCGCCAGGTTTCGGCAATGATGTCCAGGTCAATCCCTTCTATAGCTATACTCATCGAGTTTCCGGCCCTGAATCGAGAGCAATACACACCGGAGCGGGCCGAATGGAAAGGGAGGAATCTACAATGCGTCCTTTGATTATCTTGCTGTCGATCGTTTCCGTTCTGTTTGCCACCGCCACTGTGGCCGACGACCTGACCGATATCGTGGTCGCCGCCGAAAACGACAATGCCCAGGCGCAGCTGATTTTAGGGGGCATGCATGAACACGGCATGGGTGTTGCTTTGAATAACACCCGGTCTGCCTATTGGTGGCAACGTGCGCTGGATAACGGATACATCGACATCGCTAAGGGTTTAGGGTCGATGTATATGAGCGGGCGTGGAGTCCCGCTTGATTACGAAAGGGGCATGGAACTGTATCTTTTCGCGGCTGAGAATGGCCACCCGCATGCCATAAAATTCGTCGCGCTGGGTTACGAGCGAGGGCTGGGCCTGCCGCAGGACGATGAAAAAGCCGCCGAGTGGGCCGCCAAGGCAGCTGCATTAGATGGCCCGAACACCGACGTGGTCTTTCTGGATTCCATGCAATCAAAGGAAACCGAACTGCAAACCGAAGAACAGATGTTCGCCGAGTTTCTGCGTCAGGCTAATCAGGGCAATGCCCGCGGTTTCTATTACGTCAGCGTGGCATACACGTCGGGCACCGGTGTTGCGCGGAATTACGTTGAAGCCGAGAAGTGGGCGCGCGAAGCAGCTGAGCGGGGATTGACTTCGGGCATCAGGCATCTGGGTTTGTTTCACCAACTCGGCCAGGGAATGCCGATCGACCGCGTCGAAGCACAGAAGTGGTATTACATCCTTGAAGTGCTGCGCCCTGACGACGAACCTTTTCTCAGCGTCGTCAATGCGAACTACATGACCGAAGATCAAGTGATCGAGGCACGTGCCCTTGCCGATGCATGGTTAGCAGACCGGGACTAGAAAAAGCGGAGTCTTTACCAAAGCAGATTTGCCCAACGCGTGAATCCGAACGCCGAGCGCGAATTCCGCCGGATTGAATACCAACGAGTGATAGCGGCTCGAATCTGGCTAGTGTTCCTTTAAGCCAGTTCGGAGCGCTAATCGCGACCGCGGCGTCGACCATTCGACCTCGATTCCGCCGGCCTGTTTTTTCTGCCCCGAAGCCGGGGTTGTCCGGACATATATATGTATAGAAATCAAGAAGTTCGAAGCGGCTCGCAAAAACGAAAATGGCTATCGCTACTCCTATGTAAACTGTGACGCCGTTCCGCGCCCAGCTTGTCTGCTCGGGCTAAAAAACCCCTCGTATGGGAACCCGTAGGCCTCCAAAGGTGGTGGCCTGGACGGACCAATTTGTTGATCCGGCTACGTTGGTTATTTCGGAAATAGGCTAGCGCGAGCATCGCTTGATGCGCGGCGCTGTCAGTAATGCCTGGGGGCTTTTTTGTGACCAATTTTTTGCATGGCCTGACCACCGCAGCCCCGCTTGCCGTTGTAGGCATGCTGTGGGTTGCTGGCCGCGAACGGGTCAGACAAATCAGTAATGGTTGGCAATTTCTTCTCACCGGTTTCGGCCTCCTGTTTCTCGCAAGTTCGATGCATCTGGTTGACAGCCTTGGATTGAACCTGCTGATTCCAGGTGGAATCGACAGCGAGACAATAATCAATACCACGCGGTTCGCCGCATATCTGAGCGGTTACGCCCTAATTCTGTTTGGTCTGTATCAATGGATGCCGACGATTCACAAAATGCTGGCAAAGAATCCGCACCTGGCTGACGAGCATCGGGCAGCGACGCGGGACACATTGTTGCTGTCGACCATGCCGGCCATGATCTATTCCGTTTCACCGGGTGACGGCTACAGCAGAGTCTTGGGCGACGACTTTAATGTTACTTACGTTAACGACAACGTAGAGGCACTCGTCGGCTTTAAGCCCGAGGAATTCGTGGGCAACGCAGACTTTTGGTCCGGCCGGATTCATCCCGAGGATCGGGAGATAATCGCCCAGGATCGGAATCAACTGCTGCAGAAGGGGGAACAAGTTCACGAGTTTCGCTTTCTGCACAAGGATGGCCGATACCGTTGGCTGCGCGACCACCGTAGATTGGTCCGGGATGGTAATGATCAGCCTCTGGAAATCATTGGTTGCGCTATCGATGTTACCGATCTGAAACTCGCCGAGGGACGAATTGCCAGTTTTCTGGAGGGCGCCCCCGACGCGGTGATTACCGTCAACGCAGAGGGCAATATCGTGCTGGCGAATGCTCAGGCCGAACGCCTTTTCGGCTACGACAAAACCACACTGATCGGTCAGCCGGCTGATGTTCTGGTTCCCAAGCGGCGCCGCAAAAAAGTCCAGAAGCAACGCGAAGGCTATTTCCAGCGCCCCGAAGTGCAGGAAATCGGCATCAGCACCGAGCTCCTGGGTTTGCGTCAAGACGGCACCGAGTTCCCGGTTGAGATTAGTTTGAGCCCACTGGATGCCGGTGAGGAAAAGCTCGTCGCCTACGCGATTCGTGACATGACGGAACGTAAAAAGGTTGAGGCGCAACTTCAGCAGGCCCAGAAAATGGAAGCTGTGGGGCAGCTGACGGGCGGCGTCGCACACGATTTCAATAATCTGCTAACCGTGATTGTTGGCAACCTGCAGCTGGTCGAAGAAATCGCGGACCAGGATGCAGCGGTCAAGCAACCGATCGACGCGGCATTGGATGCGGCAATGCGGGGCGCGGCTCTGACCAAGCGGTTGCTTGCCTTTTCGCGCCAGCAATTACTCGCACCCAAAGTCCTCAATGTCAACAAACTCGTTAGTGGTCTGGAACCATTACTTCACCGTACCCTCGGGGACGATATCGACGTCAGGGTGAAACTCGAGGAAGAACCTTGGCTAACCCGGGTGGACCCGAGCCAGCTGGAGAACTCCATTATTAATCTGGCCATTAACTCGCGGGACGCGATGCCGTCAGGTGGGACACTGGTTGTCGAGACCAGCAATGCAATTATCGATGAAACCTATGCAATCAATCAAACGGAAGTAGCTCCGGGTGAATACGTGATGTTGCGGGTCGGCGACAACGGAACCGGCATACCGAAGGAAGCTCTGCAGCATGTATTCGATCCATTTTTCAGCACCAAGGAGCGTACTAAAGGCAGCGGCCTTGGCTTAAGCATGGTGTACGGATTTGTAAAGCAATCGCACGGCCATATTCAGGTCTACAGCGAAGAGGGATATGGAACCAGTATCAAAATCTACCTGCCGCGCTTGTCGGACGATGCAGTTGATACTGCGACGACTACGACGGGAAGCGCAAGACTGGTTCCCACCGGCCAGGAGACCATACTGCTCGTCGAGGACGAGCCTGCGGTAAGAGAAATCGCATCGACATTGCTGAGAGCACTCGGTTATACGGTGCTGGAGGCCGAGCACGGTCCAGCGGCGCTGGCTATTTTGGACCAGCAAAACAACATCGATTTATTGTTCACAGACGTGGTCATGCCAGGCGGCATGAACGGGGTAGAACTGGTACGGCAGGCGCTGCAACGGTATCCAGGGATGAAGACGCTTTATACGTCGGGTTACGCGGATACGGCGATTTTCGATAAAGCCATGCTGAGTCGCGGAGCCGAGTTACTGACCAAGCCCTATAGAAAGGAAGTTTTGGGCAGCAAGATTCGCGAGATCCTGGACCGAGAATAACTGCATGAAAAAAAATGCGAACCGCCTACTTGTCATCGATGACGAAGCCGAGATCTGCAATTTGTTTAGTTCGGTCGCTGAACAACTAGGCTTTGAAGTTCGCACTACGGGCGAAGCCGACGAGTTCATCAGTCTGAACCGGGATTTCAATCCCACCGTTGTTATCCTTGATCTGCACATGCCACAAGCAGATGGTGTAGAAGTTTTGCGGCGTCTTGCGGATGATAAATGTCGCGCCGGGATTCTGGTCGTCAGCGGCGCGGATCGCCGCGTGCTCGGTTCAGCAGAACGACTGGGTGCAAACCGGGGCTTGAACATGCTAGGGGCGATGCAAAAGCCGGTGCAGCTGCAGGAACTGCGTGGCAAACTCGGAGATGCCAAGCTTGCACAACGAGAGTTCACGCCGGCGGACCTGGAGCAAGCTATAGCAAAAGAACAGTTGCTGGTGCTGTTCCTGCCAAAAGTTGCGGTCCACGATAACGGTGGTTGGTCCGTAGAAGGTAGCGAAGCCCTGGTGCGCTGGGATCATCCCGAACTCGGTATTCTGATGCCGGATGAGTTTATCCCGATGGCGGAGGACACCGGTCTGATCAAGCCGCTGACTGGCTTTGTGCTCAACGAAACCGTAGAGCAACTGCGGCGATGGCACGACCTTGGCCTTGACCTCAATGTCGCGGTCAATGTCGCGGCGCAGCTTTTGGAGGATTTGGAATTTCCTGACCAGGTTTCGAAGGTGCTGGCACAACACGATGTTGAGGGCTCAAAACTGATACTGGAAATTACCGAATCGGCTGCGATGGGCGACCGACAAACCAGTATGGATGTCCTGACTCGCCTGCGGCTCAAAGGTATCGAGTTAGCCATCGACGACTTCGGTACGGGTTATTCTTCCCTGAGGCAATTATTTTATATGCCGTTCAGCGAATTGAAAATTGACGCTTCGTTCGTGCTTGAAGTTGCCGAGAGCAACGAGGCCAGAACCATGGTCGAAGCAATGGTTACGCTCGCACATAACCTCGGCATGAGTGCCTGCTGTGAGGGGGTAGAGACCCAGGAGATCTGGGATTTTGTAGCATCGATCAACTGCGACAAGGTGCAGGGTTTCCTGATCTCACGGCCGATCGATTCTGATTCGCTCGTTAAGCTGGTGCGCGAATGGCAAGATGCGGGCAGTACGCGAAAAATATTCGACGTGGCGTCGGGGAAACGTTCCCGCTCAGTCGCCATGACCGAGTAATACGTCCACAGCACCCCTGATCTCATAATCCCCTAACTCCACCCCACCGCTCGGCTGATTATCGACCCGGGCCGGAAAGCTCCGGCCTATGGCCGCGCCCTCTGCTTCCCGTTGAACAGCCTGCAATCCAGCCAGCAACTGGTTCGATTCATTTACAATGAGATTCCTCCGCAGTCACCGTAACGCCGTTGGCTTTTGGAGACACGTCCATGCTACGACGGGGACAAAGATCAGATGAATTTCGCTGTTATCCGATAACCCAATGATTGAAATTCGTCAGGAACTAAACGAGCAAGATCTGCCCGGGATTCGCCAGGTTAATCGCGAGGCTTTTCCCGACACTGGTGGTGCCAAAGTCTTTTATGAGATCCGTCAAACCGGCGCCGGGGTTGTTTCGTTGGTTGCTGTCGATGATGACAACCTCGTCGGCCATGTATTGTTTTGTCCCGCGACAATTGCAAGCCAAGGCGGCGAGGTTCGTGGTATGGGGTTGGGGGAACTTGCCGTGCTGCCGGAATTTCAACGTCAGGGTGTCGGTACGATGCTGACGAATACCGGCCTCGACATGCTGCGAGGGCGAAGTTGTTCTTTTGTCATCGTCGTTGGGCATTCCTCCTATTACCCACGGTTTGGATTCAGACCCGGCTCTCAACTCGAACTGGCGTGCCAGTGGGAGAGCATACCGGACGAATCATTCATGGCATTGATACTGGATCGGGACGCGATGGGTGGAGTAACCGGCGTGGCCCGTTTTGTAGGTATACCTTAATTCTCAACCAGGATAACCCATGACGATAGTGGCTGGCCGTCGCTTCGCTATCCTTTTCTGCTTCACGCTGGTCGCTTGCCTGACCGGAAATCCGACCACGGCACAGGTCCGGCTGCCTGTCACGAAATTTCTGCCGGTCAGCGACGGGACGCCCGAGCAACGTTCCACTCCTTTCGGTGCCTGGATCATGGACTTGTCGGCCGCCGGCTACGTCGAGCAGGAATACCTCGTCTCTGGACAGGCCAACATCTATGACTACGTTGACGAAGCAGCGCGCAGCCCCGTGGTCGAAGTCACTGAAGCTGATCATCCGTACACGACCCGAATTCTGGTTCGCAGGCCACGCAGGAGCAAAGACTTCAACGGTACTGTTTATCTGGAGGTGCTGAACCCCACGTTTGGCTTCGACGTCGATCTAATGTGGGTATTTACATTTCGATCGATAATCGATGCGGGCGCGGCGTATGTTGGTGTAACCAGCAAACCAGTGGCTGCTGAGTTTCTTCGCGACGACTGGGGCTCGAGTTTGAATAGAAAGCCGCTTCCGCCGAGAAACAACAGCCGCTATGCGGGCCTTAACTTTCCATTGATTGGCCAGGTCTGGGATATTCTTAGTCAGGTCGGGGCGCTGCTGAAAAGCGACGCAGTTGAAAATAATCCCCTGAGCGGATTTGGGGTTCAGCGTATCGTCATGGTGGGATTTTCACAGTCCGCCGGCTATCAAAAGACCTACGTAAATTCGTTCCACGACAATGCGCGCATGCCCGGCGGAGAACCTGTGTATGACGGTTACTACATCAGTGGCGGCACGTTCGGTTCGAAACGGGTTAATCCGCCCAATCTAAAGCGTCCAAACCACCCCGCGGGAGACCCTCGGACCCTGCTACCGGTCCCGTTGACTGTGCCGGTCGTTCGTTTCCAGACCCAGTCCGAGATGTTGCCGTATGCAAATGCTGACACCGTGCGTCAAACGGAAGCTGACGATCCGCTGATACGCACCTACGAATTAGCCGGTGCGCCGCACCTGGATCTCGATAACGATGAATTCGGTGGACCATTTCTGTTGCGCGATCTCGGGATTCCCGACCTGCATGGACCATGCGAGTCGGGATTCAGTCCGATTCGAAACGGTCCGGTGCAGTCTGCACTGTTGCGGGCGCTCGAGGAGTGGATTCAAACTGGCGCAACGCCGCCGGCGAGCCGTGTGATCCAAGTCGGCCGCGATGACCGCGACCGGCGTATTGTCGAGGTTGATGCCAATGGAAATGCGCTTGGCGGTGTTTCGCATCCAATGGTTGAAGTTCCGCGTGGTACCTACCTGGCGCATAACGCACCGACGTCGTGTTTTATAACGGGGGCGTTTATTGAATTTGAGGCAGACAAGCTCAAGACACTATATCCAAACAGCGAAAACTATTTAGAGCAGGTTCGGCAGTCGGTGAGTCGAGCGATCTCTGAACGGTTCCTGCTGCCACAGTCAAGGCCAACGATAATGCGCCAGGCGCAGCAGCATGCAGGCGGAAGCTAGTATGCGCCGGCGTTATCTGCAGTTATGTTTCTGCCGGTCTATGAACATACCAATGACCTGATCGGCAGAACCGTCGGGATTACAGGGGACATTCCGCATACATGGGCTTTGAAGAACTTGCTGCGGCGACACTAGTGGTCGCCCTGGGTTCAGTCGTGCAGGCAATCAGTGGTGTCGGCGCAGGTTTCCTGATCGTTCCGCTATTGGCCTGGATAGACGTCGGCCTAATACCGGGGCCCGTGGTGCTGGGAAGCATGTCCCTGTCCGGGGTCATGGGGTATCGGGAACGCCGGCACATTCAGTTCGCCCACATGCGGTTGATCTTTCTTGGCTTGATTCCGGGCGCGGTCGCCGGCGGCTACCTGCTATCACGCGTTTCTTTCGACAGACTTGGCATGATGTTTGGTACGGTCATGCTGATTGCGATCGCTATTACGGCGTCTGGTTTCCGGATACCGCTGACGCGCGGCTCGGCCGGCCTTGCGGGTGCCGTTGCCGGCGTGATGGGGACCAGTTCGGGCATCGGTGCACCCGTATTGGCGCTGCTGTACCAGGACCAGTCCGGACCCAAGATTCGGGCAACGTTGGCGGTCCTTTACGCCGGGGCTTCATTTTTGATCATCATCAGTTTGTTCGTGTTTGGGAAGTTCGGCATCATCGAAGTTGTTTCCGGCTTATTGCTGATGCCTGGATATTTACTGGGTTATGCGCTGTCGCATCGCTTGACCGCTCGAATTGATACTGGAGGAACTCGTGCGGCCGTGCTGCTGGTGTCCGCGGTCGCTGCGTTGTCGCTGATACTGCAGAGCTTGCCGGGTATTTAAACTGCCAGCTGGTTCGTTCCCAGCCGGCATATACGCCAGGGTGGATCAGCGTTCATAACGGCTATTCGATAGCAGGCACAAACTCAGCGGGAGGGGAACAGACTCGTGGATAAGACCCGTTATTTCGACACGCTGCGGACCTTCACCGGTAGTTGGGAGGATTATTTCATTCTCGCCGCGTTGATTGTTATGGCGCTACTAGCTGTTGTTATGTTTGCCGAACGCGGCAAACACCAATCGAATATGCACAGCCCTAGACTCGCGTGGATGCGCGGCGGGCTGTATTTCTGTTTCGCGTACATCTTCAGCTGGACTACCGGGGTGTTATCGACGGTTGTGCATTCACCGCTCGCGACACGTGCCGAGCTCCAGGAACCCGGCTGGATTGCGCTGATGTTGTTCTGTTCTGCCGTTGCCATATGGAGTTATTGTTTTTGGTGGCCACGCGGAACGCTGACGCATGGGCGTAAGCTTTATTTTCTGCCAACGATAGTGTTTGGGCTGCTGTGGGGAATCAGTGTGGGGCTGATCCATTTATCGGTTTTCGCTATCGTCGAGGAGTTCGGTTTTTCCCGGTGGGTTACGGCCTTGCTCGTTTACGCATTGCTATCTGCATACAGTCTGAATATTCAGCTGGGTTGGTGGGACATATATGTTTCGCCGCCGCACAACATACGGGCGACCAATTCGGGAAAAGTACTGTTCGCCCACACACCGTTTTTGATCAGCACGTTGACCTTTTTCACGATTTACGGAAATGCGGGTATATTCGTGTTGTTTTCGGGTTTTGCGATGGCGGCTTGCGCTATAGCCATGCGGTTCCCGCCATTCTGGCAGTCCGATGGCGGGCCGGTTTCCCGCGAGACAGCAATCGGCGTTTGATTCCACAGGTTACTGATTTCAAAATTGAAATAACCAGGCTGCAGAATCCTCGTGGTAAATTGATGAGCAGTAATGGTTTGTATGCATCTTCGGCCACGAATCGAATTTAGCATCCTGCGTTTATACTACGCACCGCTATGGGATCAACTTCATCAACGCCGCTCACCGCTCTCGAGGCACAGATTCTTGAGTGGATTGCGGAAAGAACCCCGAGCCCGGAATTAAGCCGGCAGCTCCGCGGCGCTGAAGTTGCACGGCGGGACTACGTGCGAACGGGTTATTTTGTCTATTTGCGACCGTCTGAGGAGTCGAGCGCAATCGAGGGCCGACCCAAAATTCAGCACCCGTTCATCGAAAGCCCTGTGTTGCCGGACGGGGCTGGATGTTCGCTAATACTCAAAGACGGTCAACTGCACTACCTGGAAATTTATGCCAGAGGCGGATTTTTTCCAGAAAACCTGGCCGACTACGAGCTGCGGCCCGCGTCTTGATAAAGCGCCCATAGTTTCCTGGCGCTGGCTATTCAGCCATCGAAATCGCAGTCAATTCCGTCAGCTCTGCGGCGACGATCAGACATAAAGACGATTCGATCGGCCGCTTTGCATGTTACAGGCCGCCGTTGCGGCAATCTGTTGGGGGACGTGGCCATTCGGGCGACCAGGCCGCAAATCCGGATTACCGGGGCCGCCTAAAAAGTATTACAATAACCGCTTCAAAAACATTGCCTTATCCTATAAAACGTCGACACGGACGTAACTATAAAGAGGAAGACCTTGAGCGACACCAATATTCTCGGTATATCCGCCTACTACCATGACAGCGCCGCCGCTTTGCTGCGTGACGGTGAGGTCGTCGCAGCGGCGCAGCAGGAGCGATTCACCCGAAAAAAGCACGACGCCGGATTTCCAAGTGACGCAATCGAATATTGTCTGCGCGAAGGCAATGTGGATTTGACTGGTTTAAAGTATATTGTTTTCTATGATAAACCTCTGGTGAAATTCGAGCGCTTGCTCGAAACATATTTGAGTTACGCACCTAAAGGCCTCCAATCTTTCTTGGCAGCGATGCCAATCTGGCTTAAGGAAAAGCTCTATCTGAAAACCACACTGAGACGTGAGCTGGCGGAGCTCGGAAATTGCAAGGTATCCGAACTCCCGCAGTTGATGTTCGCTGAACACCACCAGTCGCATGCAGCATCAGCTTTTTATTTCAGCCCGTTTCAAAAAGCAGCCGTATTGTGCCTGGACGGTGTTGGTGAATGGGCAACAACCTCGGCGTGGCTTGGTGAGAATAATCAGTTAACGCCGTTATGGGAGATCGATTTTCCGCATTCGCTCGGGCTACTGTATTCAGCGTTTACTTACTATACCGGTTTTAAGGTTAACTCCGGTGAATACAAACTGATGGGCTTGGCCCCGTACGGTGAGCCGAAATACAAGAGTCTTATCCTCGATCGACTGCTTGACCTTAAAGAGGATGGCACGTTCAAGCTGGACATGCAGTATTTCAACTACTGCACAGGCCTGACGATGACGAACGCGAAGTTTGACGAACTCTTCGGCGGGCCGCCACGAAAATCAGAGAGCGAAGTGAGCCAACGTGAAATGGATATCGCTGCCTCGATCCAAAAGGTGACGGAAGAAGTCGTGCTCAGGCTGTCCAATACCCTGCACAAGGAAACCGGCACTGAGTATCTGTGTTTGGCGGGTGGAGTAGCCCTGAATTGTGTGGCCAACGGCAGAATTCTTCGCGAAGGCCCGTTCAAGGATATTTGGATCCAGCCGGCCGCTGGCGACGCAGGCGGTGCGTTGGGAGCTGCTGCGATTGCCTGGCACGAGTACATCGGTTCAGCGCGCAAAGTAAATGGTACGGATGGGATGCGCGGTTCTTATCTGGGGCCCGGCTTTACGCCGCAACAGATCCGCGAGCAGCTCGATGCCTACGGGGCAAAATACAGCGAAATAGCGGACGAAGAACTGTTTCCAAAATTGGCTGAATTACTCGAACAGGAAAACGTGATCGGGTGGGCACAAGGGCGCATGGAATTTGGACCGAGGGCCCTAGGCGCGCGATCTATTCTGGGTGATCCGCGCAGCGCCAAGATGCAGTCGTTAATGAATCTGAAGATCAAGTATCGCGAATCGTTTCGTCCGTTTGCGCCGTCGGTTTTGGACAGCCACGTGGGCAAGTATTTCGAGCAGGATTCACCCAGCCCGTACATGTTGATTGTGGCACCGGTCCGGGAGGAACACCGCATCCCGCTGACTGATGAGCAGCAGAAGCTGTTCGGAATTGAAAAGCTAAACCTGAAGCGTTCCGAGCTTCCGGCCATTACGCACGTGGACTATTCTGCACGGGTACAAACGGTGCATGAGGAAACCAATCCCAGATTTCACCGGCTGTTGCGGGAATTCGATGCCCGCACCGGTTGTGGCATGCTGGTTAACACATCATTTAATGTCCGCGGCGAACCGATCGTTTGCACACCAGCGGACGCGTATCGGTGTTTCATGCGGACAGAGATGGATTACCTGGTGATAGAGAATTTCTTGCTCGACAAGCGTAACCAGCCCGCATGGGACGAGATTGAAGCCTGGCAGGAAGAATTCGAGTTAGATTGATGGCTGCCTTACCACACGTTATTCCTGAACTCGATCGCAGGGGGCTGCGCGAGTTTGCGTTGACGACGGGTTCCGTGGTCGCAGTCATGTTTGGGCTCATTATTCCGTGGCTGCTGGGCCGACCGATTGCCTTGCTGAACTGGCCCGGCAACTGGCCGTGGGTCCTCTTCACTGTACTCGCAGCGTGGGGGTTAATTGCACCGACGACCCTGCGCCCTTTATACCGGCTGTGGATGCGGTTCGGTCTGGTAATGAGCCGCATCACTTCACCGATAATACTGGGATTGGTGTTTTATCTGGTGTTCATGCCAGCCGGTTTGGTCATGCGGATGTTTGGTAAAGATGGGATGACAAGAAAGTTCGACAAAAATGCTGAAAGCTATCGCGTGCAAAGTAAAAAAGCGCCCCGTGAGAATTTGGAGAGACCTTTCTGATGATTGAATTCCTTACGGATTTATGGGATTTCATGCGTGAACGCAAGAAATTCTGGCTGGCCCCGATCATCGTGGTCATGCTGTTGCTCGGCGCTCTAATCGTCGTCGCCCAGGGTTCCGCGGTCGCCCCGTTCATTTATACGCTCTTTTGATCGCGGCGCGGAACCGTGCTGTCTGCGATCGTCCCGAACGGCTCCTGGGACGATGGGGTTGAACTGTCACGAAGGTCCATGATTGGATGGTAAAGGCGGACGCGCTTCTGCGTGGGTTCTCATCGCCGGGCGTATTCATTGGCTTTCAAATGTGTGGGCCCGATCTATCCAACCGTTTGCGTTTTGCTGTACGCTTCTTAACGCCATATTACATATTGTAGGCGTGGGTTCGCGGAGCCCATCGACCGAGTGGATCCGTTATGTTCGGGAAACTCCTTAATTTCAGGCGAGCAAGGAAGCTCAAGAAGTTCGGAATTTTTCTGATCGTAGTGCTCGTATTTCTGCTCGTGGTGCCATTTATGGTGCCAATTTCCCAACTCGACCGCCTGGTTTCGCCGAAAGAATTAGCCACTGCTGACAGCAGTTTTACCACCGTCGGTTTCGACGGCACAAATGGCATTGACTTTCATTATGTGCGCACGGGCGCCGGCCGGCCCCGTTTCGTGCTACTGCACGGCTTTACCTTCAATTCATTTACCTGGAATCAGGTGCTTTCAGTTTTCGCAGAAAATGGCGGCGCGGTAGCCTATGACAGGATTCCATTTGGTTTGAGCGAGCGGTTGACAACTAATGACTGGCAGGGGGTCAATCCGTACTCGCCGGAAGCCACACTTGACCAGCTTTTCCTGTTCATGGATCGGCTTCGTATTCGCAGCGCGATACTGGTTGGTAATTCGGCCGGCGGTACTCTCGCGGTAAGGGCGGCCCTGGCGAAACCCGAGCGCGTTGACGGACTGATTTTGGTAGGCGCAGCAATTTACGATCCGCCCCGCAGGTTCAGTAGGCTTCTGGCCAAGCTGCCGCAGGTGCGACGACTTGGTCCGCTAATCGCCCGCCCGGTCGGCGCCAACGAGGCTTTGTTGCGCAGCACCTTTGCCGACCCCGATCGCATCGGTTCATCGACGCGGATGCTACGGGCGATGAATACCCGGGTATACAACTGGGACGTTGCATTGTGGGAATTCCTTGCCGCCGCGACATGGCAGCCCGATATCACACCTCAAATCGGTGAGATCCAGCAACCGGTGCTGGTTGTCAGCGGTGACGATGACGGCCTGGTCCCGGTCACAGATAGCGCCCGCCTCGATACTGAATTGCCGAATTCACGGCTCGCGGTGTTGCCGAATTGCGGGCACGTGCCCCAGGAAGAATGCCCCGAGGAGTTCATCGAGGCTGTCGCGGCGTGGTTGGCGGGGCGACTGGAGTAGCCGCGACGGATGGCCGGTCGGCGCAAGTTCAAGGGAACAATCAGGAAAGCCGATGCGGGCGCGAAGTACCAAAGCGACGAGCGGTGCTATATCAGGGAGCTTTCGAACGTACCGGAGGAAGCTGACCTATCAATTGCCGAGGCGCGTGTCTCACCGGGCATTACGACAGCGTGGCATCACCTAGACGGCATTACCGAGCGTTACGTGATTACCAGCGGGACAGCGCGGGTGGAGGTTGGCGATGAACCGCCAACGGGTGTCAGTGTTGGCGATGTAGTAACTATACCCCCGGGGGTTCGGCAGAGAATTACAAACTTCGGCGACCAAGACCTTAGCTTTCTCTGCATCTGCACACCGCGATTTGAATGGAAGTACTACAAGCGGCTCGAGCCATAGCATTCTGTCGCGCGCCCGAGATGGTATGATTGCGCAATCGCTCAGCGCAGAATTTCAATAAATAAAAAGGCACTAACGATGACCCGGCACGGAAAACTCAATTTGATCGGAATGTTGTCTTTACCGGCGGTGACTATGGTGGCCGTCATGCTGGCCACACAGAACGGGGTTTTTGATGCTTATGCGGCAACCTACGGCTACCTGTTTGTCATTAACGCGATACCGATGCTGCTTGGCGGATTGGCCAGTTGGTTGTTGCTCCGAAAAGCTACGGGCGATAGAGCCAGGATGATTGCCATTACACCAACAATAATTCCCGCTGCAATTGGCATCGTTTGGTATTTGTCCAGAGCAATTTTCCCTGCCGAAGTTGCCCCTGGCGCGGAATATATTGCGGCACCGCAATATCTTTTGATCTGGGTTGTAGGGATCTCAGTGCTAGCCTGGATAGGCGGACGATTCGTCAATAAGACGTGAGTGCGGCCGGTTGCGAACGCATCAATTCATGGCCCGAATCTTCGAGCAGGCAAAAGCAGATAGATCAAGGTCGCTAATCAATTCGCGATCTCGCGACTGATACTCAATCATTCATCGCGACGTTTTCTATTCAGCCCATCTGGTTGACCAAAAAGACACGATCACCGTATGTGCACGGCACTCCCGAATCCAGCACGTTATGTTCCGTTTGGTCACCTTGGTGACCAACCCAATATCATTGTCGACGGACGGGCACAGTCCGCTACAGTTCTTACGCTGTCGCACTGGCCGTGGAATGCGACGCCGGCTGAATTGCGGCGCGATACTTCGACCGAGATCGCGTTTGCGTACCTTGAACGCCCTGACCTGCATCAGCAGGTGGAGATCATTTCCAACGGTCATTTTGATGAAGACGGGCTCTTGAGCATGTTCGCGCTGGTTGCTCCGGATATCGCGCTGAATCACCGTCAATTACTGATTGACACGGCAAGGGCGGGAGACTTTGGGACATGCACTTCGGCCGATGCCGCGCAGCTGTCGTTTGTACTCGCAGCGTATGCCGACGCCGGCCTGTCCCCCCTGCCGGCCAGCATATTCGAGGCCACAGCCTGCGAAAAAGTGTCGGAGCTTTATCGCAATATGCTCAGTCTTCTACCGTGCCTACTGGATGACCTGCCCGGGCAGCATCGCTACTGGAGGGACGAGTATCGTCATTTTGAGCAGAGTCAGGAATACCTGCAGAGCGGGCAGGTAAGCATTGATGAAATCAACGCACACGATATTGCAATCATCCGAATACCTGCTGATTTCCCGGATAGAACCGTGCGGCGCTACCTCCAGTGCTGGAACAGAGCGGTTCATCCATTTGCAGTTCACAACGAGACCGACTGCAATCGCCTCGTTTGGCTGCAGGGCCGCTCGATCGAGGCCCAATACCGCTATGAAAGCTGGGTAGAACTTGCCACCAAGCGTACCTCATTGAGAGTCGATCTCACGGGCTTGGCGACGCGATTGAATACTATGGAGTCATCCGGCGGTAATTGGGAGTTCGAAGGGGTGATTGAGGTTGCGCCGCGCTTGCACCTGCGCGGGGCGAGCGAAACCACTATCGATGTCGAAACATTCATTGCGGAGTTAGTCCAGTACCTGGATTCTGAGCCTGTTGCCTGGGATCCTTACCGGAAGCCGGAGGATCGCTAGATGGAATTACAAGCTTTCCACGCTGCCATTGTTGTACACGACCTCCACGCGTCACGGTCATTCTACGGTGAATTGCTCGGATGCCAGGAGGGGCGGTGTTCCGACGACTGGGTGGATTTCAATTTCTATGGTCATCAGCTTGTATGCCATCTGGACTCTTCAGCTGACGCTGGCCGGCACCTGACCAACCTGGTGGACGGCGAAGACGTTCCTGTGCCCCATTTCGGGGTAGTTCTGTCAATGACCGAGTGGCAGCTACTGGCGAAACGCCTGCGACAGCGGCAGAGCCAGTTTGTCATCGAGCCAGGATTCAGGTTTGTCGGGGAAACCGGGGAACAGGCGACGCTTTTTATTGCAGACCCAAGCGGCAATGTCCTCGAGTTCAAGGCGTTCAGAGACCCCGAAAATTTATTTGCCAGCTAACCCGGATTATCGAGTTCAGCGCAGTCGAGGCACTCGGTTGATGCGGGCCGCGCCATTAATCGTCCGATGCTGATTGGTTCCCCGCAGCTGGCGCAAATTCCATAGTCACCCGATTCGAGCCGTTGCAGCGCCGCATTGATATGCGAAAGTTCTGTGACCGCTTCAGACTCCAATGCGGACACCACGTCGAGATTACCAATCTGTGCGGCTTGTTCAGCAGAATCTGCATCCAGCGGATTTTTGGCATGTAGGTGAATGCTGCTGACCCGCTTGTTCAATTCCGCTTTTTCGGCGAGCAGCTGGTCACGAATATCGTCTTGCTCTTTTTTCGAAATTTGCATTTACAGCCTCTTCGGCAACTTGCGTCGACAAATCTCGTCTGCCGCACTCACCGACGTCTCCCCCCCACTGGCTCTAGCCTGAACGTCTGACTGTACCATGACTGCGATCCCGGTAAAGCAGGAACAATGGCGCCATCCGTGGCACTACTGGGGTAGGCCGCTCACTGCTGAGCCGGGTTAAACTTCTGGCCGGTCGACCGGTCTGGACAAGTCCAAGGGGACAGGCTGCATTGGACAAACAGATGTCATTAAATACTGATTTGGGGCCCAAGGAGCTGGCTGGGGTGGTGTTGGCGGCGGGTGCATCGAACCGCCTTGGGCAGCCCAAGCAGCTCGTGACTTTCGACGGACGTTCGCTTCTGCAGCATGCAGTTGAAAAATGCTTGCCAGTTTGTCCGCTGGGGGTATTTGTGGTTACCGGTGCTGAGCGGGAGTCGGTTGGCAAGATACTCCGGGGCGAACCGGTACAGATTGTGCACAATAAGGCTTGGCGTGACGGGTTGGCCTCGTCGATCACAACTGGAATAGCTGTCGTTCCCGATGATTCGAAAGCAGTGTTATTGATGTTGTGCGATCAGCCCAAGCTATCTGCTGCCGAACTCGCTCAGTTGGTTTCGGTCTGGGCCGGCCATCCCGACCGGGTCGTCGCCAGTCGATTTGGAGCCACCTTCGGGGCGCCGGCGATTTTCCCGCGTGAAGTTTTTCCGATGCTGGAGGCGCTGCGCGGTGACCGTGGAGCAAAATCAGTTATCGGACAGCTTGCAGACTCTATCCTGGTCGATGTGCCCGGTGCAGAGTTAGACATCGATCGCCCGGAGGACCTCGATCGACTGCGAGACAACAAGGGATGAAATTGCTCCTTTCAGCAAAGCTTATGGATTAGACTTATCCGGTCGACACCAGAGATTTGAACAGGATGGCCCGGAGAAAACTGAGAATAGAGTACTTTGCGATTTTGCGCGAACGCGCAGGAGTTGACGGTGAGGAGCTCGACACTGAGGCTGGCACGCCGGCCGAGCTTTTTGCCGAGCTGTCTGAACGCTACCCGTTTCCCGAGCCGGACCAACTAAAGGTAGCAGTCAACGACGAATTCAGCGACTGGCAGGTACCACTCGCCGATGGAGACTCTGTTGTATTTATTCCTCCGGTCGCGGGTGGATGAATCAGTTCGAACTGAGCGCTGAGTGCCTAACGCCGGAGAATTATCGGGAGCAACTCCGTGACCCGACTTGCGGTGGATTTAGTACCTTCGAAGGCTGGGTGCGAAACCGGAATGAAGGCCGCGAAGTGCTGGAACTGGAATATCAGGCTTACGAGCCACTCGCCCTCAAGGAAGGTTCTCGAATCGTGGCGGAAGCGGTGCTGCGATATGGTGCGAGCAAGGCGTTCTGCGTACACCGCGTTGGCGATCTGGCTATTGGAGAGCTTGCCGTCTGGGTCGGCGTCAGCGCGCCACATCGTGACGCAGCCTTCGCCGCCTGCCGATTCATAATCGACGAAGTCAAGCATCGTGTTCCGATCTGGAAGAAGGAGCACTACTCGGATGGCAATTCGGGCTGGGTCAATAGTGAAGCCTGCGTTGAGCAGGCCGCTAACCACCGGGCATCATCATCGCGCCGTGCCTGACCCTCGGGAGTGTTTGTACCGTTCTTACAGGCGTTGCCTCTCCCGTTCCACGAGTTCATTGGCGACCTCGAGCTTCTGTTGGAGAGTACCGACTTCCGGCGCATCAGTTGAGTATTTGCCGTTGACGACCAGTATAGGCACCGAACGCACCTGATAGCGTTGGGTGAAATTCGTCGCTCGCTTGAGCTTGCCATTTACCCCGAATGACCTGAAGGTCTTCGTAAATTCTTCGGGAGAAACACCGAATGCTTCAAAAAAACTCTGCAGCGCTGCCTCGGTAGTAAGCGGGATTATTATTAATGTGAATTTCTCGGAAAATCGCGGCGTGAATTTCATCGAGATTTCCGAGAGCTTGTGCCGTATAAAATGCGCGCGCATGAATCTGGTTGGTTGGATTCCACATCACAGGAATCTGAACGAACTTGACGTCCGCGGGTAATGTTCTCCTCCAATTACTCACATAGGGTTCAAAATTGTAGCAATGGGGCACAGCCGTACCAGAACATTTCGGCTACCTCGATTTTGTCCGGCGCCGAGCTCGTGCCCTGCGAGGCCGTAAAGCTACGGAAGTGGCGGCCTTCCGTAAATTGCCATTGCCCTGCCTGTTCTGTTGGGGTCGTTTCTTCCTCAACGACCGCGATCATGATTTCCTCTTCTTCGACGGCCTCTTCTAACGCCGCCGATTCTTCAACTGTTTCGATCGCCTCTTGCTCGGCGGCGGCAATGTCGGCGGGCTGTTCCATCGGCTCGGGCTCCGGGCTCGTCCCAACGGGCAGCGACACTTCCTGGCTCCCTTGTCGTGTCCGTATCGCATCCGCCCAGACCAACCAGAAGAATGGCAAACAAAAGATGCCGAAGTCTCATAGCTGTTTCCTTGATTTGCGCTGGTTCAAACTATCAGGCGTTCAACGAAGCCCCTGAATATAGGACGACACCGCATTTATTTCATCTTCGCTGAGTAACACGGCGATGTTTCGCATAACCTGATTTGAATCTGATTTCCGGGTGCCGTCTGCATAGGCGCGCAACTGTTTAGCTGTATAGCTTGAATGCTGCCCGGCAACGGACGGGTAGGCAGCCGGCCGATTCCCGCGACCGTCAGGGCCATGGCAGGCAATGCATGCGCTGATGCTTTTGTCCCTGTCGCCGCCCCGATAGAGTCGCTCACCGGCAGCTATCAGTGCCGGGTCAGCAGTATTCTGCGCCCCTTGCTCGCCCTCGAAGTACGCCGCTAGATCCGCGATATCCTGGCCGCTCAGGGACATGGCCTGGCCAGTCATCAACACGTCTTGGCGGTCACCCGCCTGGTACGCTTTCAAAGTCTGGACGGTATATTTCTCGTGTTGGCCTGCGAGGTTAGGCCACTCCGGGTTAGCGCTGATGCCGGTCGCGCCGTGGCAGGCGGCACAGGTCAGGGAAATACTTGCGCCGCGTTCGGCGGAACCGGCGGCCATCAGACCGGGCCCGGTCAAGACCAGGAACCCAATTAGCCCGAAGCACAGGGAAAGGACAGCGTGGCGAATTTTGTATTTGACTCGGTTCATCTTCGGTGGTTTTCTTCGAATTATCGCGTGCTAAACTCGCGGGAGCGGCGAATTTTACACTAAATCCGCCCGATCTGGCCGTCTGACGCAGCGTGTATGTCGGAATATCCACAAGCCAACTTTCTTAGCAGCGCCCATCGTGTCGATCAGTTTGTCGAGGATGTGGGAGCGGAGGTCGCTTTCGCGGGCCGGTCGAACTCGGGCAAGTCCAGTGCCATCAACGCAGTTCTGAACCGACGCAATCTTGCCAGAACTGCCAAAAACCCTGGCCGGACACAGCTAATCAATTTCTTCAGTCTCAGGCCGGGTCAGCGCCTCGTGGATCTGCCGGGGTACGGTTTCGCGCGGGTTCCCAAGCAATTGCAGCAGCATTGGCGGCAGTTGCTCGACGGATACTTCAATCAGCGGCATTCGCTAGCCGGTTTGTTTGTTGTGGTTGATAGTCGTCGATCGCTAGGCGATTTTGATTGGCAGATGCTCGAATGGGCGGACCGGATCGGCTGCTCGACGCACGTGCTGCTGACTAAATCCGATAAGTTGAGCCGCAAGGACGGCGCCGCAACACTTACGAACGTGCGACGCCAACTTCGCGATGAAGCCAGCGTCCAATTGTTCTCAGCCACGAAAGACCGGGGAGTGGACAAAGCCAGGGTGCGCCTGGAGGAGTTTCTGCACAGCGATCGGCGACGGACGTCTTAGATAATTGCGAACGGCCTGCGATGGTAAAAAAGACGCCCCGGGTGCAGAGTACAGGGGAGCACCCGGGGCTACAGCAACCGGCTTGGGGTCGCCGGTATGCCACCCGCTTAGGGAGGATAGCGGGGGATGGTAATCATCCGTTCAATTAGAGGAATAGCGGTGCCAAAAGTTCCCGGCGCTAGTGAGCTTCGTCCCAGTTGGAACCGATTCCGGTCGCGACTTTGAGGGGCACCTGAAGGGATGCGGCCTCGCTCATCAGCTGGGCGACGTGGGCTGCGACTTCCTCTGCTATGTTGCTCTGAACCTCTAACACGAGTTCATCGTGAACTTGCATGATCATCCGTGCGTCGGCTCCATCCGTTTGCAGCCAGTCATCCACAGCAAGCATTGCCATCTTGATAATGTCGGCAGCGGTTCCTTGCATGGGGGCGTTGATGGCGCTGCGTTCGGCGTATTGGCGGCGTTGGGCCTGGCGTGCTTGGATGTCTGGAAGATACAGTCGCCTGCCAAAAACGGTTTCCACGAAGCCTTTTTCTTTTGCCTGCTCGCGGGTCCGGTTCATATATTCCTGGACCCCCGGATAACGGTCGAAATAAACCTCCGTATAACCGCGTGCCTCGTCCAGGCTGATACCAAGTTGGCGTGACAGTCCGAACGGTGACATTCCGTAAATGAGCCCAAAGTTAATCGCTTTGGCTGAGCGCCGCTGATTGTCATCAACATCGTCCGGCCGGACACTGAACACCTCGGCCGCTGTCGCCCGGTGGACGTCAAGACCATCCGCAAATGCTTGCAGTAGCCCCTTATCTCCGGAAACGTGCGCCATTATCCGAAGTTCAATTTGGGAATAATCCGCGGCCAGCAGTGAATAATTTGGGGGTGCGATGAATGCTTGCCGAATGCGGCGTCCCTCCTCAGTCCGTACCGGAATGTTCTGCAAATTTGGATCAGACGACGACAGGCGTCCAGTTGAGGCAACAGCCTGATGGTAGGAGGTGTGAATTCGACCCGTCCGCGGGCATATTTGTTGTGGAAGTTTGTCGGTATAGGTGGACTTCAATTTACTCAGCGTACGGTAATCGAGGATTAGTTCTGGCAGAACATACTCCTCAGCGAGTTCCTGCAGAACGTCTTCGGCTGTCGATGGTTGTCCTTTCGGCGTTTTCCGAACAACGGGTAGTTCAAGTTCGTCAAACAGGATCTCCTGCAGCTGTTTCGGGGATCCGAGATTAAATTCGCGACCCGCCTCTTTGTGCACTTTTTTCTCAAGCGCTGTGATTTTTTTTGCCAACTCCGCACCCTGTTTCGCAAGACGCTTTTCGTCGACCAGCACGCCACCGTGCTCGATCCGTTGCAATACCGGCACCAGAGGCTGTTCGATATTTTTATAGAGTTCTGCCAGTGCACCGGTTGTCTCGAGCATCGGCCATAATTTGCGGTGCAGGCGCAAAGTAATGTCGGCATCTTCGGCTGCGTAGGGTGCAGCCTGTTCCAAATTGACTTGGTCGAAGCGTAACTGGCCGGCGCCCTTACCGGCGACATCCTCGTAATGAATGGTTTCGATGTCCAGGTATTTTCGAGCCGCAGAGTCCAGGTCATGTCTTATCGCCGTGCTGTTCAGAACATAGGACTCCAGCATCGAGTCGAATCGCATGCCACGCAGGGTGACCCCATGATTCTCCAGAATGTGGGCATCGTATTTCAGGTGGTGGCCCAGCTTGCTCCGGGATGCGTCCTCCAGCCAGGGCCTGAGCCGCTCGAGAACATGTTCGCGATTCAGCTGCTTGGGCGCGCCTTCGTAGCAATGGGATACGGGCAGGTAAGCGGCATGGCCTTCCTCAACGGCAAAGGACAGGCCCACCAGTTCCGCCTCCATGTAATCGATACTTGTCGTTTCCGTGTCAAGCGCGACCAGTTCGGCAGCTTCAATTTTTGTCAGCCAATCGTCCAGTTGAGCGTCGGTCAGGATGGTCTCGTAGACGGTGTTTTCAAGTGCAGCCGGGGTAGTGGCTGGCTCATCCGATAGCGTCTTCAACAGTCGGTTCAGTTCCAGCCTGCGATAAAGTTCCCGCAATTTATTTAGATCTGGTGCAACCGGCACCAATTCGTCGGGCGCCTGGCCAATCGCCACGTCGCACTTGATCGTCGCCAGTTTTCGCGACAGCTGCAACACGTCGCGGTTAGCGTCAATTCTCTCAGCCAGACCTTTGGCGCCACGAATAGGCAGTTCCGCGACAGCGGTGAGATTGTTCAGAATATCTGCGACGCTGTCGAATTCAGCAAGCAATGCTACGGCGGTTTTGGCGCCGACTTTCGGTACACCGGGAATATTGTCAGAACTGTCCCCGACAAGAGCGAGGTAATCAACCATCTGATCCGCTCGCACGTGAAATTTTTCAAAGACACCCTCTGCATCCATCGCCCGCGGTTCGCGATTAGTGCCACGCGGCATCGTATCCAGAAGCGTAATCCGGTCGGATACCAGTTGAGCCATATCTTTGTCGCCGGTTGAGATGACGGTACTCAGTTTGCCTTTGGCGGCCTCGGTTGCCAGCGTGCCGATGACGTCATCGGCTTCGACGCCGCCGATACGAATCAACGGCAACCCTAATGCCTCGATTGCTTCGACCAACGGTTCAACCTGCTGGCGCAGATCATCCGGCATCGGCGGACGATTGGCTTTGTATTCCGCGTACAGTTCATCTCGAAAAGTTTTGCCCGGGGCATCCATAACGACCGCGATCAACTCGGGCTGCTCGTCACGGATTAACTTGTGCAGCATGCTGAGCACGCCGTGGATGGCGCCTGTTGGTTCACCCTGGCTGGTGGTTAGCGGCGGGAGCGCGTGATAGGCACGATAAAGGTAGGACGACCCATCAACCAGCAGCAACGATTTCGGTTTGCCCATCGCCTTCTATTCCGGAGCTTGTGTTGCCTCGTCAGTTCTCGCCGGTTCCGGTATACCGTCTTCCCCCTCGGCCGAGAGCTCTAGCTGTTCGGAAACAGACAGAGGCTGCGCCGCACCGGGTTCAGGCAGTGTCTGGGGGCTAATAGCCGGCTGCTGATCCGGTTCCGGAATGTAAAGCGCGCCTTTCTGGCCACACGCTGCGAGCAGCAGGCAAATTAGCGGACTGATGAACGCTTTCAACCGGAGCGATCTCTGCGCGTGTAAACCCATACACTCGGATGTTCGGGATCCCTAGTCCCCACCGGTGAGCTCCTGAGCGACGCGGCGGTAAGCTTCGCGAAAGCTGATACCTTCCTCGAGAACCAGTCGGTTTGCTTGACCCGCTGCATACACCGACTCATCGATGCCAATGTTTTCCGGTATAAACCGGATCTCATCGATCAGAAAGCGCATGATTTCGCCCGATTCGGCTGATAAGTCGATGGCACGGAACAACGGCGCTTTAATTCGCTGCAAATCACGCTGGTAGCCGGAGCCCAGTTTGGCTGTGAGACCGAGGATTTCGCCCAATCCCGCCTGCACCGTCGCTGTAGCACCCCGGACTAGTTCAAGCACATCGGGATTGCGCTTCTGCGGCATGATGGATGACCCGGTCGTCAACTTGTCGGGCAAGTCAATGAACCCAAATTCCTGCGTATAGAACAACAGCAAGTCGGCAGCGAGCCTGCCGAGATCCTGCATGAACAGGGCCAGCTCGAAAACCAGCCCAGCCTCGGCTTTTCCACGGGATAATTGCACGGCGGTGACCGGTTCCTGATTGGAGTCGAAACCCAGATTCTCTCGCGTGGACTCCCGGTCTATCGGCAATCCAGGTGACCCATAGCCGGCTGCACTTCCCAGAGGATTTTTGCTAACTCGCCGGCGTGCAGCGGCGATGCCTTCGGCGTCATCGTTAAGTTCGGCTGCAAACCCTTCTGCCCACAGCGACACCGAACTGGGCATCGCCTGTTGCATATGCGTGTAACCCGGCAACGGTGTTTCGGCCTCGCGCTGCGCCAGTTCCAGCAGCGCGTCGGCTGCGCTGGTGGCTATTTGTTCCAGGGAATCGGCGGCATCCAACAGGTAGAGTCGCAGCGCTGCCAACAGCTGGTCATTACGCGAACGCCCTAGGTGAACGCGCATACCAGCCTCTCCGATGGCATCGGTTAGCCGCCGTTCAAGTGCCGTGTGAACATCTTCGTCTTCCAACGTCACCTGCCAGTCGCCTGCCGCGTGGCTACGGTCCAGGTCTTTCAGGCCCTGCTCTATCGCCGCCAGGTCTTTGCGGGTCAGTAACTGCTGCTCGCAAAGCATTGTCGCGTGAGCGATTGACGCCCGGACGTCGTAACTTACGAGGCGCTCGTCGAGTTTGTGGTCTTCGCCGGCGGTATATCGCAGTACACGTGCGTCTAGTGGTTCACCTTTGTCCCAAAGACGTTTCACCGTATGCCTCCCATTCCCTCGCCGCGTTATCGGCCTAATGCGCCTGCTCTGCTGCGGTCAGTTCACCGATCGATTCAACGACTAGCGTACCGGTGCCTTCGTTGGTAAATATCTCCAGCAGCAAACTGTCGGGTACGCGGTAAGAAATCACGTGAACCCGTGGCACGCCGCCCTCAATTGCAGCTTCGATGGCGGCAGCTTTTGGCAACATCCCGGATTCAAGCGCGCCGCCATCACGCAAACGCTTGAGACCGGTAAGGTCAAGATAGGACACCAGCGAACCGGGGTCAGAAGAATTCTCGAGAATTCCGGGCGCACCGGTTACGAGGATCAGTTTTTCGGCATTCAGTGCAGCGGCCAGAGCAGCCGCTACCGTATCCGCGTTGATGTTCAGCAGTGTACCGTCGGAATCCGCGGACAATGGACTGATAACCGGCACGAGTCCGTTCGCGAGATGTGTCTGCAAGACATCGGAGTCGACCGACTCGATATCGCCAACGAAACCAAAATCCACGGGGTCGGATTCGCTGCCATCGATTCGAACCGGCGGGCGCTTGGTCGCTTGAATCAAGCCATCATCCGCGCCGCTGATGCCAACGGCCGGCACATCGAGTTCCTGGCAGGCTGCGAGAATCTGCGGGTTTATCTGCCCGTTCAGGACCATTGCTGCGACTTCAATCGCGCTCTCGTCGGTTACCCGCCGGCCCTGGATTATCTGGGTGGTTAGTCCCAGTGCCTCGGCCATCTCTGTTGACTGTGGACCGCCACCATGAACCAGTACGACCCGCACACCAACCTGGTGCAGTATTGCGATCTGCTCGATCAACGCGCGAGTTGCATCGCCGTCGGAAAATAACTCGCCGCCAGCTTTGAGAACAAACACTTTGCGCTTAAACATCCGGATATACGGTGCCGCATGTTTCAGCGCCGCTACCACGATGTCGCGGTTACCTGTGGTTCGTATCATTATGGTGTTGGCCCGAGCATTTTGTGAAGGACCGCCATCTGGGCGTACATTCGATTCCGGGCTTCCTGAATTACGATGCTGCGCGGTCCATCCAGTACACGGTCTGTTACGACCACGCCTCGTCGCACGGGCAGGCAGTGCATGAAACGGCAGTCGTCCGCGCCGGTGTCGAACCAGGGTTCGTCCACGCACCAATTTTCCAGACCACGCCGAAGGTCCTCATCGGCAGGGCGATCTCCATAGTGCCGTGTGGCCGACCAGGACTTGGCATAAACGACATGTGCTCCATTTAGGGCACTGGCCCGGTCAGAAGTCTCCTCGACTGAGCCGCCGCTCGCGGCTGCCGCTTTCCGAGCCTTATGCATGATGCTGTCTGGAAGTTCAAAGCCGTCCGGGCGCAGCACGGTAACATCCATGCCTCGCATCGCGGCCATATGTACCGTCGCGGCCGGTACCGCCAAGGGCAGCGCGCGCGGATGAAAAGCCCAGGTCAACACAAACTTCCCTCCGTTTGCCGGGATCTCGAGATCATCCATGGTTTTCCAATCGGCCAGGCTCTGGCACGGGTGATTGATCGCGGATTCCATGTTGATCAGGGGGATGTCGCATAGTTCGCGCATCGCCATGTATTCCTTGTCGTCCAGATCATCCTCCAGATTGCGTCGCTCGGCGAACGCCCGAATCCCAATCGCGTCGCCATAAGAAGCGATCACTGGTACCGCCTCACGTATGTGCTCTGCAGCGACGCCGTCCATGACGATGCCCGGCCGTGTTTCAAGCCCGTGTATAGACATGTTCGGGGAAATGACAAACGAGCCGCCGCCGAGACGCGTCATAGCTGCCTGGAAAGATGCCAGGGTTCGCAGTGAAGGGCTCAGAAATAGAAGCGCCAGGACCTTGCCCTCGAGCGCCCGGGGCTCGGGCGATTCCTCGAGTTGTTTTGCGAGGCGCAACAACTCAACGATCTGTTCCGGTTTAAATGAAGCGAGGTCGTTAAATTCTTTCATTTACTGCTGCCTTCTGCGAGTTCACGCGAATATCGCGTCGAGCCGGGTTCAACCCATATCAATAAGCGCATCGATCAGTTCCTCTATATGCGGTTGGTCAAGCACCAGCGGTGGTATCAGGCGAATCACGGCCGGGTCGGCGCTGGTCCCGACAAGAATACCCCGCTCCAGTAGTCCATCCCGGACAAGCTTGGCCGGGGCACTGCATCGCAATCCGATCAGGAAGCCCATACCCTGCGCCGATTTTACGGGACCAGCGGGCAGTGCATTGACCAATGCAGCGGAAACGGCACGCACGTTCTCCATAAGATCGCTCCCGATAATCTCATCGATGACCGTCTCGATTAATGCGCAGGCTAGCGGTCCGCCCCCGAATGTCGTGCCAAGGTCGCCGGTACCCAGATTCGCTGCGATTTCACTTGTCATCAGGACTGCCCCACAAGGAAAGCCTGCGCCCAGCGACTTTGCAACGGTCAGCAGATCCGGCTTTATCTGATAGGCGTCCGCGGCAAATGGATGCCCGGAGCGCCCCATCCCGCTTTGCACCTCGTCCACGATCAAAAGCGCCCCGGTCTCGGCGCATCGGCCGGCCAGTGTCTCGGCAAATTCTCGCCCCAGCTCGTAGGCGCCGGCCATACCTTGTACCAGCTCTACGATGACGGCAGCCGTGTCACCGTTAATCATTTCCTGTGCCGCTGTGCTGTCGTTGCGTCCGATGAACGCTACGTCGAAGGGGGTCCGCGGAAATCCGTACCACTTTTGCGCCGCACCCCATGTCACGGCGCCGGCTGCAGCAGAGCGACCGTGAAACCCGTGCTCGATCGCGAGAATCCGATCGCGTCCAGTGTGTTTGAGCGCGATGCGCAATGCATTCTCGTTCGCCTCGGCACCGGTGTTGACGAAAAAAACGTGATCTAGCCCGGTGGGCGCAAACGCTGCCAGTTTATCTGCTGCACGGGCGCGAACCTCCAGAGCGACGACGTTACTCTGAAACATTAATAACTCCGCCTGTTCGTTCAGCGTCTGCAGAATCGCTGGATGCGCGTAGCCTAGTCCGGCTACGGCATGGCCGCCGTAGAGATCGAGAATCTGTCGGTCGCGGCACTGGATATGTACCCCGGCTGCCGACACCGGCTCAATTCCCAGTTGCGCATAGACCTGCACGAGGTGCCGCGCCTCTGCAGCGCGGGCATTTTCCGGCACGGTGAGTTGCGTGTTCATATCCAGGCCGGTCCGAGAAGATCGAGTCCGGCATACTCGTCGAGGCCCAGTTGTCGATTCATCCATTGCATCGCGCCGCCGGCAGCTCCCTTGACCAGGTTATCGACGACAGAAAAAACCACCAGCGAATCCCCATCGACTGCTACGCCCAAATGGCAATAGTTACTGCCGACGACGTCTTTCAGTTGTGGTGTCCCGTCTACGATCTGCACGAACCGGTGATCCGCATAGAAATCCCGCAGTGCCTGCCGAACGTCTGTTTCAGACATAGCGCTTATAAGCTGCGCCTGCACAGTCATGTGGATGCCCCGCGCGAACGGGCCGGAATGCGGAACAAACCGCAGTGCCGGTTCGGTGTCCGTCAACGCTCGGCAAACTGCCACGACTTCCGGCGCGTGTCGATGTGTCAGCGGTTTGTACGCAAACAGGTTTGCGTGTCGAAACGGATGATGGGTGTTTGGTGTTGGTTTTCGGCCGGAGCCGGTGCTTCCTGTGATACCAACTGCGTATATCTCGGGTCCAACGAACTCGAGGGTCAGCAGCGGAACTGCCGCCAGCAATATGGCCGTCGCAAAACAACCCGGGTGCCCGATAAACGCCGATGGTGTTGCTGAAAGATGTTCAGGAACGCTGCAGGCGAACCGATCCAGCAGATCCGGTGCGCCGTGCGGTTGCTCATAGACCGCTTCGTATTCCGCTGCCGTCGCATATCGAAAATCTGCGGAGGTATCGACAACGGCTAACTCAGCACTTCGTTCCACTGCCGCAGCGACGGTTTCCGCAACCAGCGCTGCACTGGCACCGTGAGGTGCCGCAGAAAATACGGCGACCTTGTCAGAAATATAATCTGCAAGCCGTTCCCGCGGAACGAACGCTTGGTCTCCGAAACTGTCATGCAGGTTCGGGAAAACGGCCCGGATTGGCACACCGGCCTGGCTCTCTGAAACAGCTGCCGATAGGTGAAGATGCGGGTGCTGAACAATCAATCGCAGTAACTCGCCGGCAACGTAACCGGTACCACCCAGGACGACCGCGGGAATCGAATCGTTCATGAGGTTTTCAGTCCGAGCACTGTCTGCACTGCGTCCCCAAATGCCACGCCATCGGTTAAGGCGTTAATAGCCTGTACTCCCAGGCGCTCCTGAATAAGGTCTTTGCCGACTCGGTTGTCTGTAGCCGGCCCGGTTACAAGGTCGGGTTCAAGACCGAATTCCTGATTGAGGAGTTTGACGCCTCCCCATGCAGCCACGGGATCGTTGGCGCACAGAATGAGGCAGGACAATGACTGGCAAATCTCAGAATCTTTTAGTATTGCATCTACTCCGTAGGCTCCGAGTACGCCATCACCCAATTCGAACACGACGGCATCGGGACGATTGGCGCACAGCCGTGACAGCATTGCGCGGGTTACCGGCGGACCGTTGTTCTCTGTCGTGCTGACGACGCCGAAGTCCGTAAATATCAGTGTGTCCCGTGCTCCGGCATCTTCCATAGCAAGAATATCGCGACGAAGTGAAACGCCGGTCGCTTTGAACGCGTCGATCGTAAACCCCAGGTGGCGCAGCCGGCTGACGGCTGCGCATGCGGCAGCGGTTTTACCCGAGTTCATGCATGTACCGACCAGTGCAACTACCGGCACTCCTTTGGTATCCAGCGGCGGGTTTTCATCCAGGGTCTCGGCGCCGACGCGGGCCGGCACACCGATCCGTTCACCAAGATAAGGAAAATCCAGCACGGCGCCGAGCACCCGTGCATCGAAGGGCTGGCCGAAGGACGCGTTGACGGAATCGCAGACGCCGAGAACACCACCTATGTTCAATAGCTGCAGCGTATCGTCGGGTGACAGACTTTCAGGAAGATGCCCCGAGTAACCAAACAGCGCCTTTCGGTGGCCAAGAGCTCCGACGATGATGTCGCCCCGCTTAACCTGTGCCATGCGGCCACTGGTGAGTTCGAGCGTGTTGTAGTTTGCCTTATTGTTCAGCACCTCTACGGCGATCAAGATACCTTCTTCACAGGGAATATCTGCACTGACTCGAATTTCACGCGTAACGTTTTGGTGCTGTGCAACGGAGGCAACCTTGTCGGCAATGATGGTTTTCATTGATCTGACCCGGCCGCGGCCCGACTTTGCAGAATGCCAGGTAACGACAGAATGCGTGAATACCCAAGCGCGTCGGCCGACGTCCATTCACCTGCAGTTTCACCGTATACGCCGCGCGTTGCGGCGAGCAAAGAGTGCGGTGAGGTTACCCCTTCGATGAACATGCAACCTGGTCGGAACAGAAGTTTCACGATTCCGCTGACTCGTTGCTGGGAAGATTCCAGCAAGCTCTCAATGTCGCGGCACACTGGATCAAGTTGTTTGCCCTCGTGCACGAAATCACCGTAGACGGCAGCTACCGTGTCCTTTACTCGTTGCTGCAGTGCGCTCAGCGTCAATTTCTCAAGTTCCCGATGCGCGTTAAGCAGGACTTCTGCCGCCGGAGCCTCGTAGGCGACGCGGCCCTTGGTCCCGAGGACCGTGTCGCCAAGGTGCACGCCGCGACCAATGCCAAATGCGCTCGCGGCCTTTTCGACAGCTTCGATGAGGTCCACCGGAGCCAGGTTCTGTTCATCAAATGCTACCGGCACTCCTTTCGCAAATTCGATGCGATGCCGTTCCGGTTCAGTTGGTGATTCGAATGTGCCCGCCGACAGTACCCAGGCGGATTCCGGAATGCATTCGATGGAATCCAGCGTTTCTTTGCCACCGATGGTCACGCCCCATAGTCCCCGGTTTATCGAATAATCGGAACCGTGAGGCGGAACCGGAAGTCCGTGCTGTTCAAGGTATTCCAATTGCGCAGCACGCACGAAACCTTGATCCCGAACCGGTGCGAGCACTTCGAGCTCTGGGTTGCTGGTTTTAAGTGCGACCTCGAAGCGGACCTGGTCATTGCCTGCGGCGGTGCACCCATGTGCCACCGTCGTCGATTTACGGGCTTGCGCCAATTCCGCCAGCAGTGCCGCCTGGATGCCCCGCTCAGCACCTACGCAAAGCGGATAAGCCTGACCGCGCCGAACATTGCCGGCGATCAGGTACTTCAGAACGCGATCGAAGAAGACCTGGCGCGCCTCGATCAGTACATGTTCGGCCGCACCCAGCGCTAGAGCGCGCTCTTCCAGATCCTGTGCCATCGCAGCATCCAGTCCCCCCGTATTTACGGTAACCGTTACGACTGGACGCTGATACGTTTCCTTCAGCCACGGGACACAGAATGACGTGTCCAGGCCGCCCGAATAGGCCAGGACAATTGGAGATTCGTCTTGCATGGTCTTTGTCATCATCATCATCGGTAATCAGGGCGCTCGACCCCTACTGGAACAATCGTTGCTGGATTCAGTTTGTCAGCCGCGGACAGTCGAGGGCCGCGCAATCTATTCGGGAAAACTCGATCTGAGTCTGGTCCGCAATCGTCGTTGCGCTTGCCCGTTTCGCGTCGCTATGAAAATTGTGTCGTCACCGGACAGGGTGCCGACGATTTCCGGCCACCCACTTCGGTCTAAAAACACGGCGACCCGTTGTGCTGCCCCGACAGCGGTATTAATGACTGTCAGGTTAGGGCCAGCGGCCTGGATATTCCGGACGAAACCGGCAAGTTGATCAAGGTCGTTGCGCGGCCCGGTATCGTCACCCGACTGCGGGTGGTAAGCCTGCCCAAGCTTGGAAACCCCCAGGTGCTGGAGATCACGGCTGACACTGGACTGGGTCGCGTCTATGCCCTCGGTCTGCAGCAAGTCCACCAGCTCGGCCTGGCGCTGGACAGGTTGGCGCTGCAGGATCGCCAAGATGGCCTGCTGGCGCCGCTGGCGGGTTTCTATCGTCGCTGGCATTGCATTTATATGCGCATATAATTAATAGTATGTGCATACTAACCCATCCATGCCCATTGTCAAGTGACTCTGTCAGCTAAAGGCTGGTCAACCAAGCGGGCTGATGATAAATGACTCCGTCGTTTCACCGGCGACTTGGCCTGCCGCATCATAGCGGCGCTCCGTAAAACGACAGTTCCCAACGCGATCCACGATAATAACGGTCGCAGCGCGGGTGCCATATTGTTCACCGAGTATGAATGGCGTCGCCTGCATTTTTGTTAGCCCATTGGCGAAAGGGCCCGGCGACTGCGGCCTGCGATTTTCCAACAAATCGAAGATAGCCACTTCGCTAACTCGGTGCTTGAGCAACTCCGCGATACCCGATTTTAGGTATTCGATCTTCGGCCAGTCGGTGCCATAACTGGCATTGCTCAGGCCGACGTATCCGGGATCGAGCACCCGGCAAACAATATTGCCGGGCCGGTCTTCGTGTGCGACGTAGTGCATTTGATCGAAGTCGCCGAAGACGAGACCGAATCCTGCGTATTCGGCAGCTTCACGCGCAAGCGCCGCCGCGTAAGCATTGACAGGCTCGGTACTGGTCAAAAAATCTGCCACCAGTGCGCCACGCGATGGCTGGGCGGTCTCCGATTGCTCCAGTCCGGGCTGGTTCGTTACGACGGCTATTCGTCCGGAGCGGCTGATACCCAGCCAGCTGCCGCCGGCACGAAGATCTCTGCCCCCCAGCACTGCTGGCGCATCGGGCCACCAGCCGGCGGGCTCTGCAGGGCGGTCATGAAACTCGTCCCGATTACCGGCAAACACCAGTCGGTAATCTGGATGGGCACACCAGGCAACTGTTACGAGACACATGCGACGATTATAGAGGCGTCGTGCCCCGGCGGATCCGGCAACGGTCGGCAGACGGCCACCAGGTTCGTCTAGCGCCGGCGCCAGATCGATGCAGCGGGCACCAGCGCTTCCAGCGGCTGGTCGCTGTCTGAATTGAACCAGGCCTCAATCAGCCGATAGGCAACAGATGCCGATGGTGGCAGCATCACCTCACGGTCGACGATCTGCTCGCGGGAAATCCAGCGGGCTTCGGCGAGTTCGGCATCGTTGAGGCGGATCGACTGAGAGTTGGCTTCAGCATGAAAGCCAATCATCAGCGCGGACGGAAACGGCCACGGCTGCGACGCCAGATATCGGCAGTCACCGACTGCGATATTGGTTTCCTCGGCGACCTCACGGCGCACGGCGTCTTCGAGGCTCTCGCCCGGTTCGACAAAGCCCGCGATCGTCGAAAACCGCCCTTCAGGCCAGCTGGGCTGACGACCCAAAAGACAGAGCGCGCCATCGATAACTAGCACGATGATCGCCGGGTCCAGCCGCGGAAACGACCTCTTAGCGCACGTTTCATCGCCGCACCGCATGACAAACCCGCCCTCGATTGCCCGGTTGCGCGTGCCGCAGATACTGCAGTACGCGTGGCTTTGCTGCCAGTTCACCATCGCCCGGGCGTAGGCCAGCAGTCCGGCATCGGTCTCGTCGACCTGGCCGATTAATTTGCGTACTTCGACGAATTCCGCCTGCCCCGTTTTGGAAGGGTCAGCGTCGTCCGGTAATGCCAAAGCGAAAATAAATCGTTCATCAAGCTTGCCGAGAAAGATGGCATCTTCGGGGCCATCGGTATATGCACTCAGTTCGTTTATCCCGAGCAAAACCGCTCGCTGCTCGGTCACCAGGCAGCGCGACTGCCAGACTGGCAGAAACCGGGTGTTCGGATGGCGGTACGCCCTGGACAGATCGTCCGAATCTGCTCTCAGCTTGCCGTGTCGCTGAATCGGATTCCCGGAAAAAAAAGTTCGGATTGTCGTCACCTTCGATCCGCGGTCTGTTGGGAACATTTAGTGTGTTCAGCCTACACCTGTGCGGGACGATCCTTCAATTCGCAGAACGGGCAGCGCTCGTAATCGAGCGCATAGGCATCCTGCACATAAGGTCCTTCGCAAATTCCACAGCGCGCGAAATACAGTTCCTGTGCGACCGCTAGCGCTCGGTACAGCCCCCAAACGCGTTCGAAAGAAAACACCGGTTCCGGTTGTAACGCCTGGTAGACCTCGAATGCGTCGCAGACGCGCTGGCCAAGGGACACTGAACTGACGCCAACGGTCTTGACCGGGCCACGAGCTGCGAGGTCTATCGCGCCGGCGTAAAGCAACAGACAGGCGATGACAGTTGCCTCCGACTGCCTGCGCGACGAACTGACGAAACCGGTGATCTGTGTCGGCGATTTTCCCCTTTTTCGCCGGACTGTAATCCCGGGCCGGAGCTTGAAATAGGTCGAGTAAATTTTGCGGATCCGGTCTTCAGTAAAGCCCGTGCAGGTCCGGATGGTCCCTGTCCTGGCCTCGTGTCCGATCATGCGGATCGCAAGGTCGAACTTCGCCAGTTCGCCGGCATAGCGGTCATCTGTTACACGCACCGTGATTCTCCAGAATTGATTGGGTAAAGGGTCTCAGAGGCGATTTCTAGTCATAATATGCATTTTCTGGGCCGTATGACACATATATAGTATAATTCTTGATCAACGATCGGAGTATCCCAATGCAGCAAAAACCGCCCGATACACGTATCTACGGTGAGATCACCGAGCTAAATCGTGAATTTCTTCACTTGTTGGCGCATTTTGACCGGGCAGACCAGCACCCGGTATTCGGCCTGGACCCGCTACTGGTGAGGCGGCTGGCCTCGCTCGATGCGATGGAGCGCGAGGTGATAGCGTCTACTCCCTGCCTGCTGGCCGAGTTCCGGTCGCTGCCAGGGTCAGATGCAGCACCGGCGATAAGCGATGGAGCGCACCGTGATGATGGATGGTCGGCAGCCTGTCGGCGCGACATCGAGGTGTTTGTAGCTAGCCTGCTGACCTATTTGTGGCAGTCCACTCACGGACACCCCCTGTTAACGACCTTGTGCATCGGCTTGGACAAGGACGCATACAGGATGCTGTCCGAACTGAGTTTCTCGCGCATACGCCAGCATGCCGAACATGCAGCTACGCTGCTGCAGGCAAGGTTGTGCGCTCATCCGCGTTTCTGGCCGGATCTGGTTGGCTCGGTGTCGATCTCCGACCGGAATCTGCGGGTGCTGTCTCGCCTGAGCATCGTGCAATTGACCGTCGCCCAAAGCTGGCCCCGTGGCACCGGGCGAGACCTCACCTACCGTCGCTCTTAGGACAAGCCGCCTGACATTGTTTGGCTTGTGCCGGGTGACGGGGCAAAATGCGCCGTCATGCATGCGCTAGCGATCCGGAGTCTGTGGAAGACCTACCCGAACGGGGTTGAGGCCCTGAAGGGTATTGATCTGAAGGTCGAAGAAGGCGATTTCTTTGCCCTGCTCGGTCCGAACGGGGCTGGCAAAACCACGGCGATTGGTATCGTGACCTCTCTCGTTAACAAGACCTCGGGCGACGTGAAGGTGTTCGGGCACAGCATCGATAGCGAACTCGAAGCCGCGAAAGCCTGTATTGGCGTGGTTCCCCAGGAACTCAACCTCAACCAGTGGGACAAGGTCTTTAATTGTGTTGTCAATCAGGCGGGATTCTATGGAATACCGCGGCGTGAGGCGCGCGAACGCACCGAGGCGGTGCTGCGCGAACTGCGGCTATGGGATCGCCGTGGTGAGACGGCGCGTAACCTTTCAGGTGGCATGAAGCGGCGGCTGATGATTGCCCGGGCCCTGGTGCATGGGCCCAAGCTGCTGATACTGGACGAGCCGACGGCCGGCGTGGATATCGAGATTCGCCGATCCATGTGGGATTTCCTCCGTACGATCAACCGTAATGGGACGACGATTATTCTGACCACACATTACCTCGAAGAAGCCGAAAACCTTTGCCGCCACGTTGCAATCATTGATGACGGTGTGATCGTAGAGGACGATCGAATGTCGGCAGTGCTGCGAAAATTGCACCACGAAGTATTCGTCCTGAACCTCCGTCAGCCGGTCGACGTTGCCCCAAAGCTCAATGGATTCGATGTGGAAAGGGTCAACGAACACGAACTCGAGGTTCAAATACACAAGGATCAAGATCTCAATGGCCTTTTCTCCGCATTGTCAACGGCCGGGGTCGAGGTCATCAGCATGCGTAACAAGACCAATCGCCTCGAAGAACTGTTTGTGCGTTTAATTAAGCGTCGGGAAAACGAACGCAACCGAGAGCAGGTCGTTGAGGAATTGAACCTCTAGGGTATTTCCGGATGGATTTTCAGCACCAATTAATTGCCCTTGACACGATTGTTACGAAGGAATGCACTCGGGTGCTGCGAATCTGGATCCAGACGATTGTGCCGCCTGCAATCACGATGACGCTCTACTTCATCATCTTTGGCAATCTGATCGGGCGGCGTATCGGTGAAATGGGCGGCTTTGAATATATGCAGTTCATGGCGCCCGGCTTGATCATGATGTCGGTAATCACCAATTCCTACGGCAACGTGGTGTCGTCATTTTATTCGGCCAAATTCCAGGGACATTTGCAGGAGATGATAGTGGCGCCTACGGCTAACTGGGTCATCGTGCTGGGACACGTTGCCGGCGGCGTGGCAAGAGGTTTGGCGGTGGGTTTGGTCGTAACCATCGTCGCCCTGTTCTTCACGCGGCTCGAAATACAGCATCCGTTCATCGCCATCAGCATGGTGATATTGACAGCGTTCGTTTTTTCCATGGGTGGAATGATCAACGCGATTTTCGCCAAGAAGTTCGACGACGTCGCGATCATACCGTCCTTCGTGCTGGGCCCTCTGACATACCTGGGCGGTGTTTTCTACACGATTTCGCTGTTACCGGATTTCTGGGCGCGATTGTCAACGTTCAATCCAATTCTCTACATGGTTAATGGTTTGCGGTATGGGATGCTCGGCGTTTCGGATATCAGCATCGTTCGAGCCTATGTGATCATCCTGATCTTCGTCGTGGGGCTGTTCTGGGCTTGTATGTACCTGCTCAACCGGGGCGTTGGCATCCGGGAGTGAGGGGTTTTCATGTGTGGCCGCTTTGCGTTTTTTTCGCCCCGGGAAGCGGTGCAGGAATATTTCGGCATTGACGTTCCGTTTGCGTTAGAGCCCCGCTACAACGTGGCACCCTCTCAGCAAGTAGCAGTGATTCGCCAACCGGCCGATACCAAACCGGAGGCGGCGATGCTCAAATGGGGGCTGGTACCCTTCTGGGCGAAGGATGCTGTGATCGGTGCCCGGATGATCAACGCTCGCGCCGAGACGGTCGCCCAGAAACCGGCATTTCGCCAAGCGTTCAAACGCCGTCGGTGCGTGATCCTGGCCGACGGTTTTTATGAATGGCACACTGAAGACGGGCGCAAGACGCCGTATTTTATTTCGCTTAAGACCGATCGCCCGTTTGCCATGGCGGGCTTGTGGGAGAGCTGGGACAAAACTGATCAACCCCCGCTGGAGACATGCGCCATCATTACAACAACGGCGAGCAAGTCGATCGGCAAGCTTCATGACCGTATGCCCGTAATCCTCGATGCGCCCACAGCGACCGACTGGATTCAAGCAGAACGCGACCCTGACGCGCTGATTGCGATGCTGAAATCCTATGACGACGAGGACATTCAGGCATGGCCAGTCAACCGGACCGTGAACAATCCGGCAAACCAGGGCCCCACACTGATTGAACGAGCAGATTGAGTTTTAGCTAGCTTGGCCTTCACTGCGGCCGTTACTGCTCAATGGCCGGTATTCCTGAAGGGACACCACCAGCGCACCCGGACCGGCGTGTACACCGAGGGCCGAGCCGAGCTCCGTTACATAGCTCGCTTCGATGCCGGGTAGTTTGTCCAGCAGCTCCTCACGCAGCCGGTCGGCATCGTCTCGACAATTGGCATGGCCAATCGCCACCCGATACATCTTTCCCCGCTGCGCTCGTCGGGCAACGTGACGTGCGAAGCGACGCAGCAAATCCCGACGGCCGGCCATGAAATTTCTGACTCCGATCGTTCCGTCAACGGAGTTGCTCAGTATGGGCGTCAGTCGCAGTCGATCGGCCAGCCACTTGATCGAAGGTCTGATGCGGCCGCCCCGCACTGCATAGCTCAAATCCGTCACGAGGCCATAGGTGCGCGTCTGCGCGGTAATCTCGCCCACCGATGCGAGTACATCGTCAAGCGGGTAACCGGCCCGGACACATTCAGCGGCATGCATTGCGATAAGTCCCTGTCCCAGCGATACGTTCCGGCTGTCGACAACGGTAATCCGGTCCGACCTCTGCGCCCGGTGTGCGGCCGTGACGGCAGCCTGCCAGGTACCGCTGACCTTCTTAGTCAGACTGATCGAGATGACATGTTGAAAATGAGATCCGAGATAGTCATACATGCGCCTGAAATCACCCGGGGCCGGCTGCGAAGTCCGCGCACGCTCGGGATTGCTTACCAACTCCCGAAAGAATTGCTCGGGAGTCAGGCCCACCTTATCGAGATGGGTTTCGCTGCCAAAACTGATGCGCAACGACACGATGTGAATATCCAGATCGTGTATGGCCGAGTCGGGCATGTCCGCAGCGGAATCGGTTACGATGGCGATACGCTTTGCGGCCAGGCGCATCGTCTCGGCCTGCTGCAATATATCGTCGGCTTTTTGATCACTGACGGCGCCAAAATTCGAGGCGACATCAAACACGGTTGAAGGCTCATCAACGTGAATGTGAATCTTGATTTTATTCTGGCTGCCCGCGACGACCAGACTGCTGCCGAGTTCTGCCAGGGATTCGCGCAACTTGCGGAGATCGATATTTTGGCCGTTCAGCACGCACTCTGTGCAATAGCGATGATCAACGGTTCCGCTCCATTGAGCGGCATTCAGGGTTGATAGGTTGGCAACCAGGGGTTTGCTTGGCTCGGCTGCGGAATTCAGTGACCCCTGCTGCAGAAATGCCTCGATGCCCTCGAGCATCACGACGAAACCCCTGGCCCCGGCATCGACCACACCGGCTCGCCGGAGCTCCTCTAGCTGATCGGTGGTAGCCTGCAGCGATTTCTGGGCTGCCTCAAGCCCCGTATGCGAAACCGTGGCGAAGTCGGTTGCTCCATCCGTTTCTATGCAATCCCGGATCGCTTCCGCGTAGGCGCCGATGACAGTGATAATTGTGCCTTCCTTCGGCGAACTAAGAGCGGTGCGGGCGTATTCGTCGGCGGCTTTTAATGCAGCGGCAAATTCAGCGACATCGATTTTTTCTCGGTCACCGAGGGCATCGGCCAAACCCTGAAAGAATTGCGCAAATATTGCACCAGAGTTGCCTCTGGCTCCATCGAGCGCGGCATCTGCAACGCGGGTCAGCAACTCGCCGACATGCCGTGAATCAAATTGGTGCAACGCATCGGTAATCGCGGCGACGGTAAGTGTGAGGTTCGTGCCCGTGTCGCCGTCTGGAACGGGAAAAACGTTGATTTTGTTCAGCGGTTCCTGCTCGGCGACGATGCGCTCGAAGCCCGCGAAAACACTCCGTTTGAGGCGGTTACCGTCCAGGTATCTGATGCTGGCGTGTGGGCCTGAATTCATTCAACTCTCAGGCCGTTTATTCTCTGCTCAACAGAAAACGGCTGCCCTGATGAATCATTATGACGCCGGACTCGGTAATCTCTTCCACAGAAGGACCCTCCTGCAATCGTTCACCTTCACGGTATTTGGCCATGTTGATAAACACGAATCGCTCCGCGGGCGAAGGGCTGTATACGTGAATGTCGAGATGTAATGGTGGCACTGAAAGAATGCCGGAGACGATGGCCTCCATCATTGTTGGCAGATTAGCGTAGGCCGAGTTTCCGTCAGACGTGGGTGCGCTTGGTGCAACCCGAGCAGCGATGTCACCAGACCCCTTTGCCGCCGACGAAGGAGCCGCAGAAGATCCGGTCCCGCCCCTCCCGGCCTCTTCGGATAGATTTCGGACGCGCAATTCCTCTGTTGACGCAGACGCGCCGATTCCAGTGTCAGATTTTGGTACCGCACGCGATGTGGCTGGTGCACCATTTGAAGCGGAGACAGAATCCGAGTTTCGATACCAGCCAAACCAGAAAATTGCCAACAGGATGACGTTTACACCCAGAAGCACGCCGACTAGCGCAATCCAGGGGCTCCGGTGCTGCCTCGTGGGCATGATGCGAACATCCGCATGTTCGGGTGGGGCATGCTTGCGGCGTTCATTTTCCGACTTACGCAGCGCATCAAGAATGAACGACATGGCCTTTAATTTACCGTTACCAGCTTTGGAATGCCGGACGTGCCCAAATCGGAATTGATCGCTATCTGAGTCTGCTGGCCCACCAGGCCATCAACATCAAGGCGGCGACTTTTCTGGTAGTCCTTCACGCGAGCCTCGAGGTCCTGATCATAGTGATCCGAGTTCATCGGTGCGATGGGTCGACCCTGAATGACCGCCAGGCTTTCCCGCAACCAGGTGACCCGTGGATCGCGCATACCCGGATAGAACGATGTCTGTTCACCTATCTGTGGTCGCCACAACAACAGATATTCGCCGAACCAGTGGTCGGCGACGTCACCCAGGCTCACGGGAAAAGTATTGTTGCCAATAGCGATCGTGCCTCGGTCGTCACCCATGCTTTGTAGCACAACGTGATGCGGCGAGCCGGAATTGTCACGCAGGCTCAATATAACCGGCCGATTAAGACTCTGTACCTGCGACAGGGAACCGCGTTGATACAGACAATACAGATTGTGCATCTCTGCCTGATCGCAGGCGTTCGATGGGTTCTGTAGGTGTTCCACACCCCATAGTCTGAACAAAGTGTCGAAGGCTGCATCGGTGGACGTTGCGGCACCACCATGACGCTGTAGCACTTCATCCAACGGTTGCCGATTATTTTCAGACTCAGAGCCCCCGTTTGCGGGCTCGGCAGGGTTAGGCGATCGGATGGTGCCTGGCTTTGATACGTCTATTTCGGCAATCGCGTCGCCGGCTGTTGGCACTGCTTCGAGTGTAGGGTCAGAAGCAATGCGAATTCCAGTCCAGACAAGGCCTAGTGCCACCGCGACGATTGCAATCGCCGCAGCGGCGATTCGCCACCATTTTCCCTTGTGCTTGCCGGTGTCGTAGACCTCCTCTGCAGCAAGACGAACCAGCGCCGGGGATACTTCGGGCTGGTCCTGTGTATATGCACCCAATAGCGCGCGGTCGCTGACGACGTTGATGATTCTTGGTACACCGTCGGAATGACGAAAAACTTCCTCCCTGGCCGAGGCCGTGAAGATTGATCCGGTCGCGCCAGCAACGTTCAGGCGGTGCTCGATGTAGGCGGAAGTTTCTTCTCGGGATAACGGTTCCAGATGGTAGCGTGCAGTGATGCGCTGGGCCAGCTGCCGCATATCGTCCCGATTTAGCAATTTTCGCAATTCAGGTTGGCCGATTAAGGTGATCTGCAACAGCTTCTGCCGAGCAGTTTCCAAGTTTGTCAGCAGCCGGATTTGTTCCAGTACGTCAACTGTCAGATTCTGCGCTTCGTCGACAATCAATACAGTGCGCCGTCCCTTGCTGTGATTTTTCAACAAATAATGATTCAGCACCGTAATGAGAGACTTGACGTTCGCGGTACGACTCGGCCGGCCGATCCGCAGGTCTTCTATTATGGCAATCAGAAACTCTATGCAGGAGAGTTGGGGATTAAGAATTAATGCAACTTCGGTATTTTCGGGTAACTGCTGAAGCAGGCTGCGTATTAGCGTGGTTTTTCCTGTGCCTACCTCTCCAGTAAGCTGAATGAAGCCGCCGCTCTCCGTAATTCCATAAACAAGATGGGCGAGCGCTTCGGAATGCCGCTCGCTCATATAGAGGTATCGCGGGTCCGGGGTAATCGAGAAGGGTTTTTCGTTTAAGCCAAAGAAACTGGTGTACATGCCTTGGGTCCGGCGCCACCTGACTGCCGCTATTCTAACAGTTCGGCGCCGCTGTCACCGATCAATCAGCTAAACAAGTTGGCAATGCGATCATGCCTCGCGCCGAACGACGTATTCTGCAACAGCTCGCAGAATGTTGGCTTCCCGTCCAAACCGCTCAATTGCCGTCAGCGCTCTGGCAAGTAAATCGTCGGCACGCTCGCGCGCAAATTCCAACCCGAACAGAGCCGGGTAGGTGGCCTTCCGCTTTGCGGCGTCGGCACCGGCCTGTTTACCTATTTGTGCAGTCGACCCTTCAACATCGAGAATGTCGTCGCGAATCTGAAAGGCGAGTCCCAGCGCGTCTATGAAACATTCCAGGTCATTCAACGCTTGGTCATTCATATCATCCGCACAATATGCCGCGCTAATGACGCTTGCGCGAAACAAGCGACCCGTTTTTAGACGGTACATGTGCTCGAGTTCAGCCGCATCCAGCTGCCGGCCTTCCGAAGCCAAATCGATTGCCTGACCACCGGTCATGCCGTTCGACCCGCATGCATCGGCCAGCGTCCTGATTATCTGTACCTGCAAAGCGGGTTGATCCAGCAAAGGCGGATGTGCGGAGATCAGCTTAAACGCAAGTGGTTGCAGAGCATCCGCCGCGAGTATAGCGGTCGCTACTCCGTATTCCCGATGCGTAGTAGGTTTGCCACGGCGAAGGTCGTCGTCGTCCATCGCGGGCAGGTCGTCGTGTACGAGGGAGTAGGCATGCAATAGCTCGACTGCTGCTGCAGGAGCATCCAGAATCGCCGGCCGCACCGACAGGGCCTCACCGGTTGCGTACACGAGTGTTGGTCGGAGCCGTTTACCGCCCCCCAAAACCGAATATCGCATCGCGCTGTGCAGCCGGTCGGGCGGCAGCGCAGCATCGGGAAGGTACCTGTCAAGTATCTCCTCTACGCGGGCACGATATTCTTGAATTCGCTCACGTGGTGACATTGTTCAGTGTAGCGACATTGCCGAACCAGAAAGGATTGCGCCTAGGCCGTCTAAGACCAGCGCCACAAGCAGCGCAAGCTATAATGTCGGACGGCTAAAGGTTCCTGTATACCACAAGTTGATTGAGACCCCGCCCGATGCGAGCGACTGCTATAGCGCAGCCAAATATTGCACTGATCAAGTATTGGGGCAAGCGCGACTGCGACCTGAACTTGCCGGCAGTCGGTTCACTATCGGTAACGCTGGGTTCCATCGGGACTCGCACAACGGTAGAGTTCGACGCCACGCTGAACGCGGATCGGGTGTATATCAACGAGCAGGAGGCTGATTCTGCCAATCGCCGGGTTGAAAATTGCCTGGATCGATTCCGTGAAAAGGCTGGGATCGCGCACAAGGCAATCGTAACCACCGCGAACGATTTTCCTACCGGAGCTGGCCTCGCTTCATCCGCCTCCGGGTTCGCTGCGTTGGTTGTGGCCGCTGATCGTGCGCTGGAACTGAACCTTGGAGCGGATGAATTGGTAGATTTAGCGCGTATCAGTTCTGGCTCGGCACCTCGCTCGCTATTCGGCGGTTTCGTGCTATTGGAAAATGATTCTGGCGGCGGTACTCGCTGTAGCTCTGTGCTCGCCCCGGAAACGTGGCCATGGTCGATCATGATAGCAGTGACGTCGGACGCTCCCAAAAAGGTAAGTTCGACGGATGGCATGGAATCGAGCCGAACGACTTCTCCTTATTTCTCGCGTTGGGTAGAAACGCATGATGCGGATCTTCAGGCGGCCGTTGCGAACATCGAGAAAAGAGATTTCGAGAAGTTGGGCGAGCTAGCAGAACGTAGTTGCCTGAAGATGCATGCTGTTGCGATGACGTCCAGTCCACCGTTACTTTACTGGTCAGGCGCGACACTTGAATGTGCACAGAACATCCGGGAACTGAGGAAAAGCGGGGTATCAACGTTCTTCTCCATAGATGCAGGACCTCAACTAAAAGCGTTTTGTTTGCCGGAAAACTCTGAAATGGTCAGGGAATCGCTGGAGAGCGTGCCAGGCGTATTACGTGTCATTTCCAGCAAACTTGGCGAAGGCGCACGCATCGTTGAATGACCGGAATCATCGAAACTGACGCTCCGGGCAAGCTGGTACTGATTGGTGAGTACGCAGTGCTGGAAGGCGCTCCAGCCATAGCCGTTGCCGTTGATACCAGAGCCAGGGTCTCGCTGCGGTCGCGGGATAGTGACGAGTGCACGCTTTTAATTGGCAACGATAAGTCCAGATTTACATTCCACTGGACGCCACGTGGCGGGATTGACTGGACTGAACCGGACGTCGGAGATCGTGGAACGCTTTTGGAGGCAACCGTTGCGACCTTGGCAGAATCCGGGCTTATGCTAAATGATTTGCCCGGCATCGAATTGCATATTAATTCTGAATCATTCTACAGCTGTGCAGACGATGGTACACCGTTGAAACTAGGACTTGGTTCCAGCGCCGCGGTTTCGGTGGCGGTGACCGGCGCACTTCTCCGACTATTCCCCGATGAGCAGGTTGCCAAACTTGATTTGCTGGAAATTTGCTTGAGGGGGCACCGGCGCTTCCAGGGCCAGTTGGGCAGTGGCATTGATGTTGCCAGCGCTCTATTCGGTGGAGTGATCGCACTCGAACCCAAGCCCGGGCCGATCCCCAGCGTCACACCGCTGACGTGGCCCGACGGACTGTTTGCATTGCCGGTATGGACCGGTGTGCCTGCCTCTACAATCAGCATGCTGGGTTCGGCCAAGGCATTTCGTGCCAAGTCGCCGGACCGCCACCAGTTGCATATGAACGCACTGCAGGACATCGCAATCACTGCGCTGGCGGCGTGGCGCGCCAATGACAGTGTTCGCTTGCTGGCAATGATCAAAAAATACAGTCGCGAGTTGGAGAACTACGATAATGACTCAATGATAGGAATATTCTCACCTCCTCATCGCTCCCTGCAGCAGTTGGTTACGGCACGCGGAGCAGTCTATAAACCCACAGGTGCCGGCGGCGGGGATTGTGGCATGGCATTTGCAGATAACGCTGAAACGATTGCTCAGCTGAAGTCCGAGCTGCAGAGTCAGGGGTTTATGTTTACCGATGCGGAATTGGGCGCGGATGGGTTTTGCGCCACCGCGAGCTGAATTGAGGTAGCGCAGGGCGCCTTTAACGAGTAGTCGGATGCATACGGCGGAGTCAGGCGGTACTTTCGCCCAGACGGTTCGTGACGCAAACGTCTATTCGACCGTAATCGTGATCGTTTCGGACGCGATCGGCTGCTGATGAGGCACGTGGTTGCCATCACCGACCAGGAGCTGCAGCGTATGTGGTCCCGGGGTCAGTTCGATGACAGTCTTTGTCTGACCCTTGCCGAAGTGGATGTGGTTTTCGTCTGCGGGGATAGGCAGGTCCACCGCTGGCAGCTGGGTATCGATCAGCAGATGATGGTGTCCGGTCTCTGGCTCGTACGTTCCGGCCGGGGCAACATTGAGCCCCTCAAGGCCAAATTGAACCACTACAGGCGATGACACAGTGTCGCCATTCGCCGGCGTAACGATAAAAACTCTGGCATTTGTCGGAGTCGGTGTGCGCGGCGCCACCGAGGTTGGGCTGCTCGTGCTTCCGGATGCGGCCGTCGCCGGCTGATCTTGAGCGGAATCGCACGCCAGTAGCAGAACCGCAAGACCTGCCAAGAGGACTATAACTTTGTGACTCATGGTTTTTTTCCAGTTGCATTGCGCAAGGCCGACAATGGTACTCCGGTTCCCCAATCGTGTCATGAATGGGTCCGTCCCTCTTGCCCATGCTATTTGCTACGGCTGGCCTTCGATTTACTGGACTTACGTTTCGCGGTGCTCGATTTGGGGTTTCCCACCTTTTTGCGAGCTTTGCCCGCACGTCCGGCGCCTGATTTTGACGCAGTCTTTTTTGTACTCCGTTTTGGCGCCGCGGTTTTCGTGCCAAGCTCGCGGCTATCAAATTCGTCCACGGCAATTAGGTCCATCACCTTGGTATCGTATATGCGCAGTTGATTTGCCTCTTCCTTCGTCAGGATCCCGTTTTTTTCGGCCTGATCAATTTTGTCGAGAGGATGTTCCCCGGTGATTACACCAGCCCTTTCCGCATCGCGAATTTTGTTTTCTAGCGGTGTCATTTGCTCAGCCATTTCGAGGGCATCCTGTAACTGCCCGAGTGGGTTTCCAGGACCGGAAGTTTTGTAGATTCCTGCGCACAGCCGGGCACGGGCTGCCGTCGGGTGAGTAATCAGTTTGACGATATCTTCGCCAAGCGCATCGGACGGCGCGAAGTAGGTCCGGCCGCGCGGAAATAGGCAGAACCGCAACGTCGCGGCTACAAACCGGTTTGGAAAGTTGCGAAGGAAGCCGTGCAATTGCTCCTGCGCGTGGTATAGCAATGTTCGGCAGGACCACTCCACCAGTGGCAGATCCGATTCGGGCCGGCCTTGGTCCTCATAGTGCTTGAGCACGAGACTTGCAAGGTAGATGGAACTGAAAACATCACCCAGTCGGGCACTAAGTGATTCGCGGCGCTTCAGATTGCCGCCCAGAACCAGCATCGCAATATCCGCTGTCAGGGCGAAGGCTGCGCTGTATCGATTTATGTGCTGATAGTAACGTTGGGTCGATCCTTCGATTGGGGTATCGCTAAGCTTGGCGTGCGTCAGCGCAAGAAAAAAGGACCTCGCCGCATTGCTCATGGCACTGCCAACATGGCTGAACAGCAACTGATCGAACTCGCGCAGGCCTCTTTCATAATCCGGGTCCTGCGCAGCCTGCATCTCTTTTAATACGAACGGATGGCAACGAATGGCACCCTGTCCAAAAATTATCAGGCTGCGTGTCAGGATGTTGGCCCCTTCGACGGTGATCGCTATTGGCACCGCTTCATAGCCTCGGGCGAGATAGTTTTTAGGCCCCATCATGATCCCTTTGCCACCATGAACATCCATTGCGTCGTTGGCGATTTTGCGGCCGAGCTCTGTGCAGCTGTATTTCAGGATGGCTGACGGAACAGCTGGCTTTTCGCCCAACCCAATGGCGCCGGCAGTCACGGTCAAACCGGAGTTGATGATGTAGGTGTATCCAGCCATGCGCGTCAGAGCTTCGCCGACACCTTCGAATTGCCCGATCGGAAGGTTGAACTGTTTGCGAATACGGGTGTAAGCACCGGAGGCATAAACGGCTGCCTTCGATCCCCCGAGTGCGTTCGATGGCAGAGTAATACCGCGGCCCGCCGATAGCAGCTCGACCAGCATCTTCCAGCCTTGGCCCGCCCGCTCAGGGCCGCCGATAATGAAATCCAGAGGAACAAACACGTCTTTGCCCCGCGTGGGACCGTTCTGAAAGGGCACATCCAGAGGCAGATGCCGCTTTCCAGTTTCCACGCCTGGCGTGTCTGTCGGAATCAGGGCCGCGGTAATACCATACTCATCCTCGTCACCCATCAAATGATCCGGGTCATACAATTTGAATGCGAGGCCCAGGACTGTCGCGATCGGCGCCAGCGTGATGTACCGCTTGTCCCAATTCAGTCTTATGCCGACGATTTCCCGACCATCGAAGATTCCTTTTGTGACCACACCGGTATCGGGAATCGCAGCAGCATCCGAGCCGGCCCGAGGCGCCGTCAGAGCAAAACAAGGAATCTCATCAGCCCGTGCCAGCCCTGGGAGATACCTGTTCTTCTGTTCTTCAGTGCCGTAATGGATCAACAACTCGGCCGGGCCCAGCGAGTTCGGTACCCCTATCGTTGATGCGGCCACGATGTTCCGACTGGATATCTTGACCAGCACCATGGAAGTGGCGACCGGTGAGAATCCCAATCCCCCGTACTCCTCAGGGATGATCAGCGCGAAAAAGCGCTCTTTTTTAATGTAGTCCCAGACTGGCTTTGGCATATCGGCAAGTTCATGGCTGATTTCCCAGTCGTCGAGCATCTCGCAGAGTTTCTCAGTTGGTCCGTCAAGAAAAGCTTGCTCCTCGTCCGTCAGTTGCGGCGGCGGCAGCGACATCAGTATTTCCCAGTTGGGCATGCCCGTAAAAAGTTCTCCATCCCACCACACGGTCCCAGCCTCAAGAGCTTCGCGCTCCGTGGTTGACAGGTTTGGAACCATGGTTTTGTAGATTTCGAACAACGGGGCGGTGATCTTATTCCTGCGGAGGTCGTCAACGTTCAGCGCGACCAGGCCGGCGTAGCCGATCCACAGCAGAATGAACCAGACAAAGTGTCCGGCTCCGAAATACCAATAAATAAACAGAGCGACGCCGATTACGAGAGTGGACGTTTTGAGGTCCGTACGCCGGTAAGCGATGGTGACTAACACACTTACGAACAGCAAAAACCAGATCAAACTTGCCAAAAGAATTTCCTTAACGAGTATTGTTTCGGAGTTAGGCTTTGTCGCTCGCCTCACGGTTAGGCGGACGTTCAGGTTTGCTGTTGCAACTATACCGCATGCCGGTGCCCGGCGGGCAGGACGCAAGACGCACTAACTACAATTGATTAGAGTTCAGCGAGCCAACACTACGGTATGTTGCCAGCTTGACAGATCCAATCCGAATCGTTGCTTACAGAAGGTCGGCCACAGCGGCCCGCTCCTCCCGCAATTCAGCATCAGTTGCGTCCAGGCAAGCGCGACTGAATTCATTGATTTCAAGATCCTGCACAATTTGATAAGCGCCCGCGGTGCAGGTGACCGGGAAAGAGTAGATGACCCCCTCCGAGATTCCATAACTGCCATCCGCAGGAACCGCCATGCTGACCCAATCACCCGACGGTGTGTCTCGAACCCAATCACGAACGTGATCAATGGCGGCGGACGCCGCAGATGCAGCACTTGATGCACCCCGTGCCTTGATAATTTCTGCACCTCGTTGCTGGACTGCCGGGATGAATTCGTCGGTGGTCCACGCGGGGTCGACCAAATCGACAGCCAGCCGGCCATCGACGGTGGCGTGACCGAGATCGGGGTATTGTGTCGATGAGTGGTTGCCCCAGATCGCCATCTTCTTTATTGATTTTGTGTGAACCCGGGTTTTCTTCGCTAGCTGTGCCATGGCCCGGTTGTGATCGAGCCTGGTCATCGCGGTGAAGTTGGCGGGCATGAGGTCCGGAGCGTTCTTTTGCGCGATCAGAGCGTTCGTATTCGCAGGGTTTCCCACCACGAGCACTTTGACATCACGACTGGCATGTTCATTAAGTGCTTTTCCCTGAACCGAAAATATTTTCGCATTGCCGAGTAATAGGTCCGCTCGCTCCATGCCGGCGCCGCGTGGCTTCGCTCCGACCAGAAGCGCGTAGTTGGTATCGCGAAATGCGACATCGGCCTGATCCGTCGCCACTATGCTGTCGAGTGTCGAGAATGCGCAGTCGCTGAGTTCCTTCCGCACACCTTGCAGCGCATCCAACGCTGGAGGAATTTCGAGTAGTTGGAGAATCACGGGCTGATCCGGCCCGAATATATCCCCGCTGGCAACTCGAAACGCCAATTGATAACCAATTTGGCCAGCTGCTCCTGTGATCGTGATTCGAACTGCGGAAGTCATCGTAGGTGTGTTCCCGTTGATAAAGCCTTTGTCGTACGGGTTGCGGCCGGGCTATCTGGAAAAGCTGCAGGCGGAAAGGCGAAACGCCGTGGATTTGCTCCGCCTGAACGCTGGAAAACCCTCCGGCTGCGTCAGGGAATTAGTTGTTGCTGGCCTTGTAGGCTTTTACCTGGTCGTTGAACTGCGCTGCGAGACTTTCCATCGCGTCAACTCCGGCGTTATACATTTGCACGTGCGCTACACGCTGTTCATCAGTCTGTTTCTCGCCATTCGCTGCGCTCTCTGCATCGATACAATCCAGATAAGCCTGCATGTTGGCCATGTACTGTTTGACACGCTTCTGTCCCGCAACCATCTCTTCCTCACCAGCGATTTCACCGTCCGGTACCGAAACCACTTCTGGAATGGCGCACTCGGCGTGCACCGACGACAACATCAGTGCCGCAACCGGCGTAAGTAAAATTTGCCAAATCATCTTCATCTACGTAGTTCCTTGGGGATCCCCGCAATGGTTGGCGGTAGAGAAAAATTTCATTTATTCGACGAAAGCCAAACCCCGGTTTCGCGGTGGGAATTATGCCCCACGCGGGCTGGATTCCGCCACCATTTCGGCTCCCAGCCCCAGTTCCGTCGTCAAAGCCAAGCATAGCAACAATTATCGGTTTGACAAAATCGAAGCCCCGTCCCGCGCAGCTGTGTTGTCTGGTCAATTCTGTCGCACCGAGAAAAGTCGAGTTGGAACTCCATAAATTCGGCTTGTTGCGAGGGGCCAGCAAATTGTTGCGGCAGATTTTAAGCGTCAGGCGATCAGCGCCTCGTACATGTTGGCGCCGCGTTGCTGGGCAGACAGTAATTCGTGAAAAGCTGCTGCAGTCATGGGTTCGCCAAACAGCAATCCCTGCACCAGGTTGCAATTTAATTTTCGCATGACTGCGAGTTGTTGTTCGGATTCCACGCCCTCCGCTACCACGTCAATGTTCAGCTTTCGACCCATCTCAATGATTGCTGCGACGATCGCGGCATCGTCAGAGTCCATTGCAGCATTGAAAACAAATGACCGGTCGATCTTTAGTGTATCGATCGGGAATTGCTGAACTGCACTAAGTGAGGAATAACCGGTGCCGAAATCATCGATTGCGAGGTGCAGGCCGAGATCGTGTAGTTCTCTGAGCACTTTTATTGTTCGTTCGCTATCGTCCATAAGAGTGGTTTCAGTGATCTCCAGTTCAAGGCAGGATGGTGATACCCCGTTTTTGCGACATATGTTGGCGACTCTTCCGACGAAATCGGGTTGGCGTAGCTGAAGCAATGATAAATTGGCGGATATTCGGCCAGGGATGGCAAGCGATTTCTGCAAGTGCCTGTAATCTGTGCAAACCCTTTCCAATACCCATTCTCCGATCTGCAGGATCAGCTTGGTTTCCTCCGCAAGCGGGATGAACTCGGATGGCAGCAC